>Ga0172376_10002208_pt1 | contig 24061 bp, 28 predicted proteins | sample Lak35m_FD_121114 | JGI IMG/M metagenome (GOLD analysis project Ga0172376, IMG submission 121114) | Freshwater microbial communities from Kabuno Bay, South-Kivu, Congo - kab_092012_35m | ecosystem: Environmental > Aquatic > Freshwater > Lake | place: Democratic Republic of the Congo: South-Kivu...
TACGATTTGCACCTTACCCGGAGCGGCGGCTGTAATCGTAACTCCAGAGTCTGCCGCATAGGTGACTGATGCAGTTGTATCACGCACAAAGTATTGATGCGCTGCCGATAGACCGGTGTGCGTGTATAGGCGACCGCTGCCTGAATCGTAAATTGCGTTTGATGCTTCGACTTCGGTATTGATTTGCGTTATTACAACGGACGTCGGGCCCGCTGCCGCTGCGATTGCAGCGCCGCCAAATGTTGCTGAAAGCTGAAATGTGCCAACGCCAGCGTTGACGACAAAATATCGGGTGTTCACGGCAAAGGTTGAAGCCGCCGTCCATGCCGGACCCGCTTGCGAAGAGATATAGACTTGGTTCCCGTTCACCCAAGGATGACCCGCGACGTTGAACGTTACTGGGGTTCCAAGTGTAGGAGAGCCCGGAAACGTATTTGACGGCGAAAATTGGCCGAGATGGAAAACCGCTTTTTGGTTTGTTCCGGCCGCAATTGGGTATTGAATCGGTATCGGCGACGGCCCAGCCGTGAAATCTGATTGGTCGATGTTATTGACCAAAAATTGACCGGATTGAGTGAAGATTTGCGCCGTGGTCAAATAAATTTTCCAGCCCGTCGTTCCGGGGTTATCGACTACTTTGATCGAACGGAAAGTGTGCGTCGTTGTTCCCGAAATCGGAAGCTGCACGACAATCCGGCCCACATAGCTTGATGCGCCTGTCGTGAGTGAAAAATTGTAAAGCATGATTGGGTATTGCTGTGCCGTTCCGACCCCCGACCCGATTGCTGTGCCGACCACGAATAGTCGGTTATTGGTCGTGCAGTAGATGAATCCGTTCGGGGCAATACCGGTATCGGTAACCACGTCGACGTATTTGGTTACGGGTGACCCAAGAACTGGGACGCTGTTAAAAATTTTGTTTTCGATGTTGCCTTGAATCGTCGTTTTAGTTTGATCATATACTGACACAACGTCGGCCAGTAGTTCGGTATCTAAAAGTTTCATTTTATTCTCCTCATGGGACTACTGTCCAGTTAACCGCTGAAATCACATATCGGTAGCTTGTGTCCGAATAGGTGAAGGATTTAGTAGCTTTTGCTGTCGGGCTAATTGATGCCGATGTATATTCAATACTGGTTATTATCTCTTCGCAAGTGCCAGGATTTGAGTAGTTAACTACAGTAACCCTATCGTTAGCAGCCAGAATACGATCTCTTAAAGGAGGTATAAATGGTGCGAAGGTAGAGCTTACAAATGCCATCAGGCGATCTCCAATATTCTTAACTCAGAAGTCTTTCCTGGTTCACACACTGCGTAAACCTCAACTGCATTCGTGTCTTTGATGTCTAATGCAAGTTCTTCAAGAGTAGTCTTTGGGTAAGCCGTAGCACTTGAGATGAGCGCATTATGCCCAAAATAAACTGTTTCAGAACCCCATACTCTGATTGAAACAGCATTTCGATTTGCTAGAGGCACCGGAGTGATTTTGCTTGGTACGTCTGTTACTAAATGAATAGACGCTTTTAGAGCTGTTTTTAAACCTGTTGGCTCAAAGGTGCCTGATACTATTCCACCGAGAAGATTAACGTCAGCAGCGACCTTATCCCCAATAACAGTCCCAGTTTGAATTTGAGCTAAACTAGGCGATGCGTTCTGTGTGGGATAAAGATCAACTTTTGCCATTAACGCCTCTTATCGTAACAGAGTGACGCTTCTACCGTTGCCGTTTGTGCTCCGCCCGCCATCGTCCAGTCGATCTTAACGTGAGCTAACGGAGTGGGTACGGTAAGGACACTCTTACCTGTAGACGTTAGGGCTACAGTAGCAATTTGAGCGAAGTTAACCCCGTCTGGGCTAGTCAGCACGTTAACCGTAAGTGTCGTCGTGCTGAATGCAGTCACGTTTAAGAACAGTACATGATCTACGGTTAATTGCTCTAAGACTACAGAGCTAGAAGAGCCAGAAGCTCCTGAGATTGAACCTAGTGGTAATGCAGACTTGCTCACTGACGCCATATATTTTCCTCAAAGGTGGCCCGGATGGGACTTGAACCCATAACCTCTCTTAGATGCCGCATCTATGAGCTACTCTACCTTTGAGTTACCGGGCCTGACCAGCTTTTAGTATTCGTCTGCTGCGTCAAAACCTTGAACAACAAGGTGGAAGTCAGCGTCTTGATCTACTCCAGCCGCATCATAGATCCGAACAGCTACAGCCGTGGGGCTAGTAGATGCGATCGAAGCGATGATGCCAGCAGCACCGTAGATCACAGCGCAGACAGCCACAGGTTCACGAGCGAAAGCCTGTTCAAAGGTGACTGTGTATTGTCCTTGAGCCGTACGAGCTACAGAAGCGTCTTTCGACCCAATAAGAAGGGTGGCACTTCCTCCCGTTCCATCTACTTTCAAGTGAAGTTGACGAGGAAGGCGTTGAGTCGTTTGAATTGAACGTAACATATTATTTCTCCGGTTAAACTCGGGTTAACTACACAAAAAAAGGGGGGCCAGAGCCCGCAGTGCCCCCACCCCCCAATGATGCAACCCGATCCTTAGGTTGCAAGTCCGCTGATCACGCCGTGGAACGGAGGCACGATATAGGCTTCCAAGTATCCGCCGTAACGGGCTTCGTAAGCGTCGCCCGAAGTACGAAGGAACACGGAGCCGTCATCGTCGAACCATCCAAAGTCCGGCCTATGATAAACTGATATCATTGAGTCATTCAGGAAGTACATGCGATCGTCTTCGATGAAACGCTCAGGGAAGACGCCCACAGGACCAGCCGAAGACATGAACTCGACACCACGGAACGATACCTTGCCGACAAGCTCAGGAGAGCGAGGCTCGACAATGTATTGCTTCTGATCTTCGAGCACGTTCAAGAGCTTACGGTACTGAGTGAACGAGCACATGATGAGGTTAGGCACCTTGCCGCTCTTGCGCTGTACTTCAAGCATGACTTGGTTCATGAGATCAGTCGTAAGACCTGCTCCACCAGCCGCTACTTGAGCACCTGCTTGCCAGCGACGGCCAACCGTGATTCCGTACTGCGTACCCGAAACAGCATCCAAGACGCCTTTCAAGCCGCTTGGGTCTGCGTTAATCGAGTTTTGCATATAGATGACATCACCAGCCACAGGGGTATAAGAACCCGAGACAGCAGCCAAGGTCACGGTGCGAGTAGCAGGAACGACAGCAGTGATTTCGAACACAGCCGAAAGAGCACCAGTCAAGTTCACATAATCCTTCTCTTCGAAGTTAGCTTCTTTCCAGGTAGCAGCAGAAATCACAACCTGCCATGGGCCAGCACCGGAAACGCCACCAGCTTGGATCGTTCCAAGAGCGCCCGATCCGTCGTTAAACAGAGCGCGGCTCATGTTACGCATCCAGGACTCGACACCTTTTTGAACTGAGTACTTGGTCAGCTCAACGAAAGCGCCTTCGTTCTGGCTAGCAGCTTTGATGGACTCACGATCAATTTGGATGACCGAGTACATTTTTTTGCTGGTGATGATCGCATCTTCCACAGCAGCGAAGTTAGGAGTCGGGAGAGATCCCGATCCCACGCCACCAGCGAAAGAGGTAGGAACTGCAATGTCCATGCGCTTCCCGGTGAAGTTGAAATCTTTTTTCACGCGAGCGAGCAGAATATTCGCACTATTGTACGTATTCTCACTGAGCTTTCCGTATTTAATTTTGAAGAGGTTACTTGCAGTAGTTAAACTGAATTGTGCCATGATGGCCTCCTGTTAGTTGTTAGATATCATCGAAGAACAAAGGATCTGAGCCAGGATTTTTTTGGGCTCGGGAGCCCTTCTGAGCAGACGCCTTTTGATTCTTCTCGATCTTTGCTGAAAGTTTTTGTTCCGGTGACTTCCCGTAGAGTTGTGCGATGGCCTCTTCGATATCTGCGCTTGAAGCGTCAGTTTGAATTGCGAAGGTAGCCAGGCTTTCTACAGCAGCCGTATCTTTTACAAGATCAGGATGAATCGCTGCTAGTTTAGCTTCGATCGTACTGATCTTTTGTGTGTTAGCGTAATAAGCACCCAGAAACTCAGGTGTAATAGCATCAGCATCATGCCCAAGTTCAGTAAGCTCATCCCACGCCTTCACCAGTGCAGCTTTATCCATGCCATGCGTTTGCATGACTTGGTTAACCTGGCCTTCGAGTGCTGCCCTCGATTTGGCCTGTTCTTTCGCTTGAACTTCAGCTTCCTTGCGCCCCCTGAACCGAGATACCTCTTGTTCAAGCTCCCGAATCTTCCGTTCTTCGGGCGATAGAGATGACATCTCTTCAAGTTGTTTCTGTAGGCTTCCTACAGTCTCTTGATAGATCTGGTCCCCATCCACTCCCATTGCCTCGCTAATGTACTCAAGGAACCCGCGCAGATCCTTTTTGTTCACAAGCAAGTCTTGAGAGCGTTCCAGAGCCTTACTCATTAAGTCCCGCTGCTTATCAAAACCGTCTTTTTCGGTCTTGTAAGTTTTGTAGAGCTTATCGAGATGGCTCTGTTGAGAGTAGCGATTGATCGCCTCCTGTAGCGGGATCTCTATGACTTTACCGTCAACCTTGACGGGGACAAGAGCATCCGGGCTAACATCGAGCGTTGTCTCGCCATTCTTCAACTTTAATAGTTTGGCAGGAGTAAGAGGTTTTTCAATACCCTCTTCCTTTTTATCCTTAGAATCTTTGGCCTCAACCTTTTGGTCTTTCTCTTCTTTAGGCTCTTTCTTGGGCTCTTTAGCCTCTTTGGGCTTAGGCTCTGCCTTGGGCTTGGCTGTAACAGCGTCTAGGTCATCCCAGGATGCAGGAGCGTCCCCTCCTGACATGACAATAGGCTCGGGAGCCTGTGGAGCTTCTGTTGCTTGGATCTGTGGTGCGGCATTCTCTGACATTCTATCTTGTCTCCTTAGACTGCGCTAGTCGGCGCTACTGGTGGGATAGGACCGCCAGCAAGCTGAGTAGTGAGGCTTGGTTGAGGTTCAAGTGTTGGCAGTTGGGCTTCCCCCCCAACCATAGGGTTTACAGGCAATTCGCCTGGAAGGTTCACAGGAGGCAATGGTCCACCAGCCGGAGGCATTGGAGCCGGAGGGGGGGCCATAGGAGCTGGCTGTTCAAAGTAGAACATCGGGAACATGGGCAGAGTCTTGAGCTGTTCAGCGAAGGCAGGAGACTTCTTAGCCTGTTCAGTCATCAGGAACTCGTGCGCCATGACGTGATCTTTGAACCGCTGCTGGATAGCTTGGTCAGTCCTATACTTAAACCTGAACTCCTGCATCTGACGGGTATGGATCTTCCAGTGCAGGATATGGTTCTCGAACTCGGTAGGAGCCATAGTCTCAGGATCTTCTACCTCATACAGCTTCTCGTTCTCGGCTTCAGCCGTTCGGACTGCAACGGTAGCAGCGTCGGTGAACTTATCGCTCTGAGCAAGGTCAAGCATATCAATCACTTGCTCGCCCGTAAATTGGTCGGGAAAGCGCTCGGAAAGATCAAGAAGCGTCTGCGTCCTAGCAGCAACGGACTTAGGAAGCGCCGAGCTGTTCTGGATGCGGATATCGTAATCCTTCTCCAAGGAAGACACCTTGAAGAACTCGGTCATGTACTCGTTATTCTTACCAAGAACACGGACCATGCGCTCGTCGCTTTCGTCGTAGTAATCACCAGCGACAGCAACGGTCATGTCAGCAATTTGACGGATCATCTCGTTCCACTTGAGAACAAGCTCGTTATACCGCTCAGACTCTTGCTCACTTAGGAATTGAAGTGCCACACCTGCTTTAATGCCAGGAGGCGGCTCACCACGGCTAACTCCAAACACTCCTGAGATTTGTTGGAACTCTTCCTTCAGCTTGTCGCGGAAGCTGAACAGATCGCCTGGGATGCTCTGCGCAGTAGCTAGGACTGGTGGTTGTGGTCCTTTGTATTGAACGATAGTAATATCATTTCCCAACCGATCGAGAGCAACACTGCCAGCAGGTACCATCCACTTAGGATGAGAAACCATAACAGCGTTGCGAATAAGCATATTAGTAAGGTTATTGTAGGTGCCAGTAAGACCCTTAATCTGTTCATAGAAGCTCTGGCCGTGAAGCTCGCCAGGAAGGTCTTGATCGGTGAACCTTACGCATGGGAGCTGTGAGTGGGAGAACGGGAACTCAGTGTTCTCAAGGATCGTATCGTTTGTGAATACGATCTTACGCCCTTTGTCCATATGCGGGCTACGCTTATGCCAGAACGTGAACTTGAGGGTCTCACGACGAGTAGCGACTAGCTCCATCTTCTCATAGTCGTAAATCTGTACGTCCTCGTCCTTAATGAAAGCAGCCTTCTCAGGGTAGAGGATACGGAGCTTATCGGTCGAGACAGGTTCAATCTGAAAGCAGTAGTCTACGTCGTCCCACTTCTGTTTCTTTTGCAGGAGAATCTCAGACGCCATGTGGATCATATAGTCCACGTCACCGATCCGTACAGGCTTGTCGATGAAGACCTTGTTGCCTTGCGGGTCCACGACCTGTTGCCCGTTCTCATCGAGCATGGGGATCTTGCCGTCTTTGGCACCCTTCTTAGCTTCTAGGTAGGCAGGAGATAGATCACCCTTCTCCTCGTTCCATACAATGAAACAGTACACCTCGCCCATGATCTGAGCGTAGGTAGCGAGCTGGACTTGCATGACTCCTTCGAAGTCGTTCTCGTACCAGATATGATCGAGCAGAGCCTTCGCGCTCTTTGCGGCGAGTTTATCCTCAAGCTCGTCATTAGTCGGCAAGATAGCCACCGCTGGACGGAACTTAACTAAGCGTGATGCTCTGTTCTTGGTTAGATCGAACAAGTGGTTCGCGACCACTTTGCGCATGAACGAGCTTTTGTCAGCCCCACGGTCACGAGCGTCTACACGAGATTCTAGCTCTTGATACTGGATACCTTTGTAGAGTGCCAGGTTACGGCGCATGACCCGAATGCGATCACGAGACTCGCTTTCAAGGAAATCACGCTCACCCTTCAGCCATTCGAGGATATTCTTCTCGTTATCAGGATCATCAAGGTCTAGCGAGTAAAGCGGTTTTGAAGGTCTGACGTAGTTTCCTTCATTATTGAGATCGTCAAACGAGTAGACTTGATCCATCTGTTACCCCACGTTGTCGAATAAATCTTTAGACAGGCTTTGCTTTACTTCGTCTGTCATCTTCTGAAAGCTCTGGTCTGCTGGAACTAACTGTACTGAGTGAGTACTCTTTTGCATAGCCCGCAACTCCACCAAGCCCCAGAATAGGCCAGCAAGACAGATCATTTGAAGCACTCCAATAGCGAGTACAAAGGCGGCAATCGTCATCATTTCAATATCCCCAATCATCTACTTGTTCGCCCGTCTCCGTAAAGCCAGGAAAATCATCTTCAATTCTAGCGCCCCTAAACATTGGATCAGCCTCTCTTATGTATTCCGTAGACTCATTTAGACTGTAGTGGGCTGCGCCTAGTAGGTACCTAGAGCAGTCTAAAAGGTGGTCGTGTTTCTTCACGATCCTGCCCTCGTCGTCCTTCTGATAGTTGTCTGCTTCCCAAAACCATTTAGAGCAATGTTCTGACACAATCCATTTCTGTGCAAGCATCACGTCTTTGATCAGGGATAGTCCGGTAGTCTTATCGTGTTTAGACTTTTGGGTGGGCTCAAAGGGTAGCTCCCAGTGCTCTAGCATCTCATTGGCGAACCACGCTTCTGCTTCGTCATAGATAAAGCGCCACTCGCCTTTATGGAGCGCCCGAGTCTTTTGAAGGATACGCCCGCCGATACGCTTAACGGTCATCTCCTCTTGGCGCTGCTCATAAATCTCGTCCAGCAGGTAGACTTCACGAGTGTAGGGGTTAATCGCGGCGAACAAGACAGCGAAGGTAGAAGCACCAGCGGGGTCGGCGATGCAGTACCACTCTAAACGCCTCCGGTCCTTCTCGATGCTTTGGAAGAGTACGCCATGGGGTTTAACCATCTTCTCCGATAGCATCGGGAAGATGCGTTTCGAGCCGCCGCGCACGAACTCAGCCATGTACTCCCTGAACCATTTGTCCTGCTCACCACGGGCTGTAAGTTCTGCCTGTTTCTTATCAAGCCAGTCAGCAGAGATATGGGGATTCGAGCTGGTAGGGAACTTGAAGAAAGCTTTGCTTGAATCTTTAGCCCAAGAATGAGCGACCTGATTAAACTGCCCGTCGAACTCAGGGGGGGTACCGATGACGAAGAGCGGGGTATCGTGTGCAGCTCGGTTAGGGTCGTATGCTTCATAGAACTCAGGACGGAAATCCTTAAACTCGTCAAAGACTGTCAGACCCTTTGGCTTAACGCCCCGATAGGCTTCCACGTTGTCTGATCCATCGAGCTTTAGGAATGAGCCGTTAGCGAATGTAATCCGCATTTCCTGTTCATTGACCTTAGTAATCCATGACTCCGGGCCAAAGGTCTGCACGCGCCTGGACGCCCAGAGGATCTCTCTAGACTGCTTCATGTACGGCGAGAAATAGTAGTTCTCTGATCCTGGGAAGGTCCATGCCCACCGCCAGAGCAGATAGGAGACTAGCTCGGTCTTGCCGAAGTTACGCCCACACTGAGCAAATACGTCCTTTTTACGGTCGGCGATGAGCGCCTTACCTATCGTGACCTGAGCCTCATGGGGTTTCCACCGCTCATGAAGCTCCTTTAGGCCACGGGCAATACGCTCAATCTCAGGATGATAGGTCATTCAGCCTTCTGAGTAATGAACGGATCGTTGCTCAGTACGTTTTCAATCTCTTTAGGGGAAAGCGTTTTAACCTCTAGGTTTTGTTTCTGCTCAATCTTGTCAGACATACCCAATTCGTTTTTAGATAACCAGATCAGGATAGTGACATTGCCATTTAGGGCAAGCTCCCACATTTTCCTTCTCAGGCTCATTTTACCTTCGTTCCGAGCGTCTTTTATTTGTTCCGCAAAACGCCTATGCAGGGTGTCAACTGACACCCCAAGGACCGAAGACATTTCCTCTTGATTGCAGTGAATGGCGGCTAGTTTACGAAGCAGGTTCTCGTCTACGGGTTTAAGCGGTCTGGCCATGCGTCACCCCTGCCTTAATCTCATCCCACGCCACGCCGTCTTCACGGTGCGCTTTTTTGCCCGTATACTTCTGCCAGCGGTCGAGAATCACGCCGCAGTAATGCGGGTCAAACTCCATTCCATAAGCCGATCTGTTTGATTTTTCTGCGGCTATAATGGTTGTTCCACTACCGATAAAAAGATCTAAAACTTTTTGATTTGGTTTTGTACTGTTTAAAATAGCCTCTTCCACAAGCTCGACGGGCTTCATCGTTGGGTGCAAATCATTTCTTAGAGGCTTCGGGAAATCCCAAACGCTGGTCTTTTTTTGACCATCTCCAAAAAACTCATGCGTTCCGTTTTGTTTCCAACCGTACAGCATTGGCTCGTGTTTATAGTGGTAATCGCATCGACCTAAGACGTGATTGTTTTTTACCCAAATAAGCATGTGCTTTAACTGAAAACCGGAACGGATTATGCTCATCATCATCATCATCATCATCATCATCAAGTCCCCACCCTGCGGGCTTGCGATGTAATAGCTAGATTTTTCTGTCATTACTAAATGCGCGTTTGAAAGAAACGTAAACCAAAACTCGTTCATTTCTTCGGGCGATCGATGATCGTTCTCAATGGGCTTGGTAAGCCTATGGCCTGTCCCAAGCCCATTGAGATATTTGTTTTTATCTGTGTAAGAGACCCCGTAGGGCGGGTCTGTCCAAAGTAAATCCGCCTTTTCCCCATCCATCAGCCGCTCAACGTCAGTGATCGCAGTCGAATCCCCACACATAAGACGATGCTTCCCAAGGATATAGACTTCACCCTTGACGACTTTAGGCTCTGGGAGTGCATCGGGCACTTCGTCCTCATCACACTGAGGCTCTATCTTTTCGATTGGCTCAATGACGAAGTCTTTAATCCCTAACAAGTCGATATCGAAGTCAGGCCCAAGGTCGAGCATATCGGAGTTAATCCCTGATAGGTCGAGCTCACTCCACGACGCAATGGCATTATCAGCGGTTAGGTCTGCGTACTCCTGCGCCTCGTCGGTGTAGTCTTGAAAGCTGACTGGTACTTCTTTGAGCTTGAGTAGCTTTGCAGCCTCGAGACGCCCGTGCCCAGAAGTAATAAAGCCCGACCGCTTGCTGACCTTAATCGGGTACCGCCATCCCTGATAATCAAGGATCTTAGCAAGCCTCTCGATCTGTTCTTTCGGGTGGCTGTTTCTGTTCTGTGGATTGGGTTTCAGATCCTTAATCGCGACTAAGCCATCATGAGCGCAGTGGACAATCATTGTGCTTGCTTCCGAGCTTTTCTGTCAGCTTTACCCTCAGCCTCGATCTTCTGCTCAATCGTCTCAGCAAGGAGAATAAGGTCAGCGACGGTCCAGTCCTTGAAACGCTCGTGATAGTATCGCTGAATCTTATCGTCCACTAGGCTATCTACCTGATCTTTGAGCCTTACGAGATTGATCTCGGAGTTAAACATTTGACTAACGTAGTCTGATGCTGCCTTAATCTCATTTAGGCAAATGTCGTGAGTCTTCTTAACAAAGTAGGTCATAATAACAGTGTTAACCAAATGTTAGACGACGAGCAACTAAAATACTACAAGGACCCTCAAATGCGGGGCTGGAAGTCGTTTAAAACAGCTCCTGGGAAGAACTGCTACACCGTTCGCTGTTACGCTCGCGCTGATTATGAATTGTTAAGGAACAGCGCAACCCTAAGCCGTCGTGAACTGCTCTGCTCAAGGTGTCTAAAGAATAGACAGCGAGCTTTAGGGCTAGTTGAGATAGTGCACCCTGAAAAAGAATAACCCCGGTCTTTACTTTGCGTATCAACCAGGGTTACTAAGAATTTGCGTACTCTTGTCCTCATTTCTGCCTCTTCTGGCAAATGTTTACAAGCGAAAAGTAGCAACAGGATTTAACCCTAGCTGTTAAAACAGGGTTACAAGGTCAACGCCGGGACCGATGATTGAAAGATCATCATAACCGACAGGATTAGCTTAAGTTGCCAAGCCAGAGTGAACAGATTCGGTCAGATTGACCTCTTCACTTTAAGCACCGCTCGTTAACGGTAGGACGCCAATAATTGCGGGCAGGGGAAAATGGGTGCAGCGAGCTTAGGTACTGATCCGGGAGTAGAACGAACTTGATACGAGCTGGAAACGCCTATCGTCTGGGACTAGCCATACCAGTAGACAGTGACAGGGGAATACCTGAGAGCTTGAGCAGTCGAGCTTTGAGTTAGCCCCCTGGACAGGCAGTAAGTATCGGGACGAACATAGCCTTTAATGCTTGCTAGCTATCATCCGTGGTAGGTAGGGGAATTGGCTACTATTGTCTTTGCTCGACGAAATGTTAATCTTAGGCTCGGAGGACTCCAAAATGAAAGAATCAGGATACGGAAGCCAGGCGGCTTCAATGAAGTCAAAAGGTGGTGGCGGTAAAGACGCCGCTGCTTATTCAGAGAAAGCAGGCGCTCAAGCTGGTGCAGCTCGTAAAGGTGCAAAGCTCGACAGTGCAGGCGGTGTTGCGAAGAAAGATGAAGCGCAGTACAAAGAAGCCTGTAAGGACGAGTAGTTCTTACTAAGCTGTGTTCTCTCTCAAGGGGTTAGAGGTATTTTACTTCTATCCCCTTTTTCTCATAGACAATGTATTACACTCATTATAACTCACCGTTATATGAACACAGTCATTAAAATTACCAAGGTACACTCGATAGAACCTCATCCCGAGTACAATGAAAAGTGGATTGCAGCTATCCAGACCGAAGGATCTGACAAGGCTATTAACTACTGGATCTCTCATAAGCAGATGACGAGCCTTCAGAAGAACCTAGATAGACCTAGCCTCTATGCAGCCTTCGATACCTCAAAGCGGTTCCCTCGTTTCATCTGGGCGGGTAGCGATAAACTCTGGCTCACTAGCACCTTCTGTAAGGACCCCATTCAAGACGCCATAGATGCCCCTAAGAGCTTCGAAGAGGCTCAATCGCACCTGACCGCAATTAAGAAGAAAGTAACAGCACCACAAGCCCCTGAGCGCGAATGGGACGAAGCTGATCTACCGTTCTGAGGATAAGATGAAACTAGACGTAAACCTAAAGCAGCTAACCACGACAGAAGTAAACGATAAGACGATCTGCCTCCGTATCCCACAAGAGGACTTTGAAGACCTCAAGGCCATTAACGGCAACATCTCTCAGGTAGTCCGTGGGCTAATCGAACAGTTCCTAGAACAGTACAAACAGGAGAACCGTAAATGGACACGAAACAAGTAGCACTCCCTCAACACTTTGGAGTCGATCAAATCGAGCGCATGGCCGTAGCCTTCGCTAAAAGTGGGTTGTTCGGCATTAAGACCCCTGAGCAGGGCGTCGCTTTAATGCTCATCGCTCAAGCCGAAGGAATGCACCCTGCTATTGCAGCTAGAGATTATCACGTCATTCAAGGTCGTCCTGCACTGAAAGCAGACGCAATGCTAGCTCGCTTTCAAGCAGCGGGCGGAAAGGTAGTTTGGAATGCGTACTCCGACCAAGAAGTTACAGGAACCTTTTCTCACCCATCAGGAGGCGCTGCCACAGTCTCTTGGACGATCACTCAAGCTAAAGCGGCAGGACTCACAGGCAAAGACGTGTGGAAGCAGTATCCTAGAGCAATGCTTCGCGCTCGCGTCATCTCAGAAGGAATTCGGACGGTCTATCCTGGCGTTTCTGTCGGGGTTTATACGCCAGAAGAACTTCAAGACTTCGATGCCAAGCCAGCAGCTAAAGACGTTGAGGCCCTACCAGTACAGGAACGTGAAGTTCAAGCCACCCCTGCCCCTGCCTTAACCAAAAGTGAGGAAGACCCTCGTCCCATGCTTATGAAACGGCTGGCTAAATCCTCATGGAAGAAAGACGATCTCAAGTACTACTGTGGCTCAGTCTTCCATATCGAAGCATCTAAAGACCTATCAATAGATCAGCTTAAAGCCTTCGTTAATGCGGTTGAGACCTCTACCTTTGAAGAGGCTATGAACAAGTATCAAGATGAATCACTGTAATGCGTGTTCAGGGTCAGGCATGACGCTAGACCCTGTTCTCTTTCGACGGGGTGTGTGTGGGGTATGTCATGGCAAAAATGATCAACTGTCCAATGTGTGCGACGATCAAAGCGTTCAATCAAGAATTGATGAGGGTCAAGGGCGTGTACCAGAGCTACGATCCAAGGTCCTGCAACTCGTGTGGAGGCTCTGGAAGGGTCCCTGAAGTGCCTAAGTCCTATCGCAAACGACGAAAGGACCTGTCAGGGACCGAGTGGACTGAGCGCGAGCAAGAAGATGAGTGGAACCATTACATAACCTTTGAAAGGAGCATCGACTAATGGACAAAACTTATCCTAGACCTCCAGGTAAAACATATAAACAGAGAGAAAAACTTTCTGCTGAAATCGATGCTCTTCAAAAAGAAGTTAACAAACTAGAAATACTTTTGAACCGCGCAGAGAAAAAACTGGAACTCAGAGAACAGAAGCTCGGCTATCTGAAAGGTGAGGTTAACTTGTGGTTAACTCTCTACTTTATGAAAGAAACATCGAATGAGGGATCATTAGAAAATGGATAAGACAATTGAAACGCAAGGCATCCAAGTAAGCCGATTCATCGAAGTAGATCCTGATAAACTCATCGAACTGGGCCATAGGCTCAAGGCTGCGGCCTTTGATACCTGCTACCCAGGGCAATCGGTGACCGCTTCACTGACGACAGAGATCACGCTCTATTATCATCCCGATAAAGAGTACTGTAAGCCCATCCATAAGGTAGGAGATCAGGCTCCAAGGTTAGACTCATGAATGAACATGTTGGGTGGGTGTGGGTAATAGGAGCAATTTTAGCCTTCCTCTTTATCCGAGGGGTAGATCGGTGCGATGATTAGGCATCCTAAGGGGGGATTATGCCATTGAAAAAAGGGTATTCTGATAAATCGGTAAGCGCCAACATTTCTGAGCTGATGAAAAGCGGTAAGCCTCAGAAGCAGTCAATCGCTATCGCTCTGGACGCTAAACGGGAGGCTTTAAAATCGTGGAAGAAAAAGAAGTCGTCCGAAAAGTAAAGAAGCGCGGCGGGCATAGCGTACCTATCAACTGTATGAAATGCGGTACGCTTACCCCTCTTAATGCTTACGAGCTTTGCGCTGAGTGCAGAAAGAGAACGTGTAAGGACTGTAAGACCGTCTTTAATCTCAGCAAAAGTCTGTTTGACCGCTGTTCTCCATGCCAGTTAGCGCGTCGAAACCGTTTAAAACATCATCAAGACTTCTGACTAGCATGCTGATTGCTCCGAGATTAGCCATTTCCTGAAGGAATTGCTTCTGCTCAGGAGTCGCCCTACCCTTGGCGCTCTTTACCTCTATGCAGATCATCCGGCCATTCCAGATGCCGATAATGTCAGAAGTACCCTTCTGTGAGAACGGATCATTCGAGCGTCTGAAAGCCTTACGAACTGGATCGTAAGTGCCCATGCTCTTATTCTTCCAAGCCTTTGTCTTAGGCTGATAGTTAAGCCACGCTAGAATCGAGCGTTCAATTTCTCGTTCGGAGGGAGTCGATCTTACTCTCGATGCGCTCAAGCCTGCGCTGTAGCTCTGTTTGTCGCTCCCTACTGATCTCTTTCGTTTCAAATGTTTCATAGCTCCATGAGACTAGAGCCATACTGGAGGCAATCAAAGCAGAAAGAGCACCGACAATACCACCTACCCCTTTAACCAGTTCATCGCTCATCTGCTACACCTCTTCTTCATGTAGTTTAGCAGAAGCTCAAAATCTGTGGGAGATAGGCAGACATAATTAGTAGCGTCAGGCAATGGAATAATAGACGTTAACCCATCAGCCGTGGAGCACTGTAGTTCCTGTCTATCTGAATCAAGTAAGCAGACAGTAACAGCAGGGCCGCTGCCTCTACACGAGACAAGGCTAAAGACGCTTAATAAGAGCAGCAATCTTTTGAGCAGCATCGGTTCTGTCTTTCGGTGTTTTAGCTTCACGGGCCTGCTTGAATGCTTCGGCTGAGTCGATTAAGAATCGCTCTGGATTATCGCCAAAGGTAGACTTCATCCAAGCCACGATCTCAGTGATGAGGCTCACCATGGCGGGGACCGCTTTAAGGAGGGTAAAGAGACCCGTGAAGAATTGCATGACCTTACTTGCGCGAGAACTTGGCAAGGAAGTCTATAACGCCCTTCAAAGCCTTTTCAGGCTGCTCCCCTGGGATTAAAAGAGAGATCGCAACAACACCAGAGAGAACACCCATAACGCCCGACACAACATCAGGGCCGTGAGAAACTAACCACTTACCTACCTCAAGTAACTTTTCCATCTTTCCCCCCCAGGGCTAATTCAATAGCCGATAAATGCAGCCTTACCTTGTCAACGTACTGTTGGTTCTTGTAGACCCCGTTAAGGTTCTTAATAGGGCTACCAGCATTATAGGCCGCAATAATATCGTCGCGCTCTTTGTACTTAGAGGCAAGACGCTTTAAAAACTTAGCAGCGTACTCAATGTTAGTCTTCTCATCGAATGCCTGGAAGATCGGACCCTTTAAGCCAAGCTCACGGAGCAGAGCCCCCATAAGCTGGCAGAGCCCAAAGCTAGTCATTTGAAAGACTGTCTCAGTAGCCTCAGTAATGCCGTTAGCAGCCGCATTCTCTTTCGTCTTGTACAGCCATTTGTAATGGGGCTCGAAGCGTACCGCCCACTTATTGTTAGAACTCTCAGTCTGAATAATGGCAGCAAGCAAGTTCTTAGGTACGTTCTGCTCGTCTGAAACGTCCTCAATAATAGACCAAGGAAGACGCATTACCCAGGCGTTCTGGCTCATTTGGTTTCCTCAAGTTTCTTTAAGATATCAGGTCGATCTTCTTTAAGATCAGGCTGCTTAATAGCCCGAACAGCAAGTGGTGGTTTAGCCTTCTTCCCCATCATAATCTCAGCGATATCGCTTGAGCTGATAGGCTTGCCTTTACCTACTGCGCTCATCATTTGAGCCTTTTTTACCGACGAAAGATCAGAACTAGAGATATCCTTCATCATGCTAGGCACTTGATCAGGACTAACGGTAATCTCTTCAGGCTGAGATACCGATATAGACCTGATAAGGTCAGTCTTTAGTTGAGAGATTACCTCTTTCGGTAACCCTGCGTAGACCTGTTCAATCTTCTTAATGGTCGGGATACCTTCGATCTTTAAGTATCCATCAAGAACCTTCTGAGTCATGCGTGGACCGAAACGATCGACAAGACCGCCGAACCCACCGCCAAGACCAGCGATAACAAGTGATGACGCTAAATCACCAGTCAGTGAAAATGCAGCCGCACCAGATCCTAGAGCCCACATATTCACGTTTCTACCACCAATTCTAAACTCTTTACCGAAGTCTTGAGCAAGCCTAAGATCGTCGATAAACCGAGAGAAGTCTTGCCCACTCATTTGAGTTAGGTTCTTAAGATATTTAAGATACTCAGGGTTTCTTTCGCTCACAGCCGTTTGAATTGCACTAATGTTCGTCGATGGACGAGCAAAAGGACCAATCTCGGTAATCTTTTGCCGCACTCCTTCGATCATCGCTTGACGGGCAGCTAGTTGTTTCTCTGCTTCAGTAACAGCCATGGCTCTAGGTCCTGCAAGGATGGGAGCAAGCGCAGCTTCTTTAGCTCCAGGCATCTGCATTCCTTTGAGAGTAGCCTCAGTAGTCCTAGCCTCTTGCCCGAGTGGACCCGCCATCACACGAGCTTCCACCCCACCTAATTTTAGCGCACTCTGAGCGGTCTGGATATCTTGTATAGATTGCTCAAATGGTCGGTTAACGGCCTTACCAAGATTAAGCAGAAGCTGTCTCTCTTGATCCATTTGAGGAAGATCAATTCTCGCCACGCGAGTCGCAGCCTTCTCAAGTGTTCCGAAGGATTTATTAGCTCTACCCAAAAGATCAGTGTTTGATGCTAACTGATCCATAAGTTCTGCATACTCTGGAATATCTTTAAGCTGCTCATCAAATGCGCGACGGATCGAGCGAAGTGCCTGTTGAGCCGAAGAGGTAAAGTCACCAGCACCTAAAGCAGCCTGCCAGTCTTGATCAAGCTGTTGAATCTTCTTTTTGGCATCACTTGTAGAAAGGATATTCTTATACCGTTTAAGGTCTTTAAGGTATCCTTCAATCTGCTTGTAGGCTTGCGCAGAAGCACCAGCAACAGGCGGTTTGCCTTGGATCTTAAGTGAATCAAGAGCCTCTTGAGCAGCTTGCTTTGCTGGCTCTACCGATACAACACGCCCAGACTTCTCAAGGATCTTATAGCTTTCAGCAGACTGCTTCCTAACTGTATCTTTTAAGTTTTCAACAGCAAGGACCGCCTGATCACGGATACCTTTTTTACCCGCAGTCATGACAGCTTCAGTATCCGCCTTAGCAGTCTTGATAGCGTCATTCAGCCTAGCTTGAGCATTTTTCTTCGCTTCACCAGCGTTAAACTTAGCAGTAGCAAACTCAGAAGCACGATCCCTCACTTCTGAATCAAGAGCATTTTTTGCGGCAGTCAACGCCTCTTGTGCCTGCTCCGCACCCACCTTACCGTCTTCAACTGCCTTATTAAGCTGGTCAACATAGCCATCAAGGGCTTCTTTAATCTGAGCAGGACTCTTTGCTCTAAAGACCGCTTGAGGATCTTTTAGATATTGCTCAATAGAATCGACGTTCACTCCACCGAGAGCAGCTAGAACCTTTTTTGACCCACCAGGCATCGCAGCGATACCTTTAGCAGCCGACGTTAATCCACCACCCAAAACTCCACCGAACTTAGCCGCACCAAGAACGTCAAACTCTTCTGGAGCAGCCGCCCCAGTAGGTACTTGGATTGCTCCTTTAAGGGCTTCTGCACCACCAGCACCCACCGCACCACGAACAGCGGCCTGACCTATAGCCGTAGGAACTTTAGCACCAGCAAGACTCGCCAGTGCCTCAGTAGCGCGAACAGGAGCAGTCAACACTTTAGCAGCCTGAGCACCGCGAGCAGCCTGAGCACCGCGAGCAGCCGTAGCAAGACCGCCAGATGCTAAACCAGAAAGGACACCACCAGCTATCTCAGCGGGAAGTGCAATCTCTGGAAGTTTAGCTTCAAGACCTTTACGTCTAGCAATATCCTTTTGATATTCCTGCTTAATCGCCTCACCGCTAACAGCCTGCTTTGCGAACTCACCGATAGTCTCAGCATCAAAGCCAGCGTCAATTAAATTGCTAACCACAGCATTAAGACCAGCGATCACAGGCTCAGACGCACCTAAAGTAATACCTTCAAGCGCAGACCTTCCAGCAGTTTCAATCTTCTCAGACATTGGAACAGTAGGTTCTTCGATCACTTCAAAAGGTTTTGAAGGATCAAAGGCGGGCTTTGCTTTTACAGGTTCAAACGGCTGAGATGGGTCGAAAGCTGGTTTTGCCATAGTTTACTCGTATTGTCCTGTAGCGGGGTTAAGAGTGTACTCAATTCCATTTTGCATGATTCGCTTAGGCTTAGGAGCAGCTTGGGCTTCTTTTATCTGTCCTGGCAGTGTAACCCCACGCGTCTTCACCGCTGGAGCAGACTGTGGGGGTTGAGGAGTAGCAAGCCTAGATACGTCATACCCACCCGCCCCGAGCGTTGAAAGTTGAGAGGCTTGTTCTGTCGCTAAAAGCTCTCGCACGATACCCACTTTTGCTCGTGCTACTTCAGGCGTATCAGTAAGGTTTGGAAGCATTTGTCTATATCGAGCAATATCCTCGTCAGTCAGCTTGCCGCCCTCTAATGCGACACCGATTTTTTGTGCGGCTAGTTTCATGCGAGCATCAAAGGCAAGGGTCTCTGTTGCGTAAGGGCTCTTTCCGAAAAGTCTACCCAGAGCAGGACCCATGAAATCGGCATTTTTATCGATTTCTCTTTCAATGCCATTCAATTGGTCTTCTGAGCTTTTAAAACCAGCCAAAAGTTTAGTCTGTTCTCCGGTAAGAATCTTTCCTTTATCTGAGTCTTGAGCCTTTTTACCCGCTTCGCGCTCTTGAGCAATGACTCCGCGCTCTTTAAGCTCAAGTTCTTTCTCTTTGAAACCCTCTTCTCTCGCCGCTTTTTGGATATCTTTTTGAGATTTTAAAAGCTCTAACCCGATCTTTAACTTTCTCTCTTCTTCTTTTTCTTTAGATTCTTTCTGTGCTTTCTCAAGTTCTGCTGCTGTTTTTAAAGTCTCTTTAGATGCTTCTGCACCAGCGATACCACCGAGTGATCCTCCAAGACCATACCCAACAAGAGCAGGAGCAAGAGCGATAAGAGAGCGAGCAAAGATTTCTCCAGCGCTCATTGATTTATCTTTACTTGCTTTCAACTGCTCTTGAGCGAGAGCAAGTTTAGTCTCTGCATCTGCTTCAGCGTAAGTAGGGTCTGCTTCAAGTTTAGTCTGAAGTTTTGCGAATACTGGTGACGCCTCTTTAGCAAGAGAAGGAGAAATATCGCCTTGTTTTAGAGCAGCTAGTTGAAAACCCTGCGCCTTTTTAAGTTGTTTATCGTCTGCAAAATAATCTTTAAGAAGCGTAGGAGACTCAGCAACAGTCTTAATTTGCTCTTTTGAGTCTGCTTCCATAGCCATAAGATTTTCAAGAATACGGCTCTGATTGGACTTGTTAGGATCTTCGATATCAATAGCCATGAGCCACCTTCTTAGCTTTCAGCTTACCGATGAGCCGACAGACTGGAAGTCCTACAAGCATCATAATCTTGCCGACTAAGTTAGGCTTAGACCCTACGCCCATTTCATAGGCCATCTGTTTGGCCCAAGGAGTAGCGATAATGCAGGTAATATAAGTAACCGTCGGGCTCGCTTTCATCCAACCGACAACAGTCTGAGCCCAAGCATGATATCCGGCCATGACTTCAGGGTCTTGAAGTTTTCCGAAAGCCTGGTCAGCTTCATAGATTGTCTTGTCCATAAGACCCTGTTGGTAAAGCTCTGTGCAGATAATTTTACCACCAGCTTCAGCCGCTTCTTTTTGGCCTTGGGCGTAAGTCTCAGCCTCTTGCTGTTGAGCCTCAAGAGCAAGTTGAGCTTGATAAGCCTGTTCAGCAGCAAGTTTAGCAGACAGTTCTTGAAACTGTCGTTCCTGCTCATTTTGATAAGCAGTCTGCACAGCGCCTTCGTACTCACCCAGAGCTTCGCGTTGACGCTGCGCTTGTCTCAGCATCATCTCCTGATCCATTGCGCCTTTTTCTTGATACGCACGTTGAGCCATTTGAGCTTGAAGGGCAGCAGCCGCACCGCCTTGAACTCCGCGCTGTGCAAGAGCAGCTTGAAGCGCACGTTCACGCTGTTGCTGTCCCGCCTGTTGACCAGCCGCCATCTGAGCTTGCATCGCTGCAAGTTCAGGAGCGTTGTAGCCCTCAAGCGCAGACTTTCGTTTAGCAAGGGTTTCTTGCTGCTCTATCGAACCAGTCGTTGCGACAGATGCGATCTGTTCAGGAGTATAGCCCTCAAAACGCTTCTGAGTCTCTTCAAGCATCAGCGCCTTGCGCTCTTTTTCGGCCTGGGCAGCAGCAGCATCCTCCTGCGCTTTTCTCTGCTTTTCTGCTTCACTTTCGGCCTTTTGCTTTTGTTCAAACTCCCATTGAGAGTAGGAACCCGTCCCCCTCTCATAAGGGTTTTGACCTGCCGAGCTTGTACTTGTTCTGGTACCCATACTCACCTCATTAGAATAATCGTCGCGGTTATCGTCGAACCGCCCGAGTTTCTGAAATACACTACTGTATCAGTCCAAGGGGTTGAGCTGTCATCTATTGTGGAGCCAGATGCACGAACGATCAACCGCTTGGATGGAATTACCCCTAGATTATGTGGATAAGGCACTGTTGCGCCAGCAGGAAGCGTAACCTCAAGGATCTGAGTCTCAAAGTTGTCCTCAAACTTGAGCTTCAGTAACCCTGCCTGTAACTCCCTAAGACTTAAAGACAGCCCGACAGTAAGGTATTGTATCACCTCTTCGATCGTCTGAGCCGTCTTTAATGTCCTAAACCCGCTAAACTTAGCCATTAGCGTTTAAACCCAGGCGCATACGGCGCATTGATCTCAAGCTCGTACCCAGTCACGGCAATGTTAGCCTGTGGCTCGTCATTACGCAGGATCACTCGAAGAGAGGTAGCGCGGCCATTAGATAGCTTATGTTTTAGTCCAACAGTTCCAGGAGAACCGTAAGGATCAACCCCATATTCCATCGTCCCGTATCCGATACCCTCAAACGTAATCGAGCACTCAGAGATAATCCCGTCTGCGTTGAAGTCTTTTTCTGTTTGAATGTCGATCGTGAAATCAGAATCTACGGGCTCTGAGCTGTAAATCTTGATCCGCTGAAAGTTCTTTAACACAGCAGGATCTCCCATGAACTCCCACGGGCTTTTGTAGATTAGCTCAATCGCATTATCGTGATCCTGATAATCAAGAAACGTGCCAGTATTCTGAAAGCGGTACAGATAGCTTTGAATAGACGTAGACCCACTACCAGCTGCAGAGTCTCTTCGCTCAACAAAGTAAATTTCTCTGCTACTGTCTTCAGCGGTAATCCCGCCAGTCATATCGAGGTTAGACCAGATCACCCAAGCGTCACGAGTGTAGTCGTAAACAAGCGTCTTGCTATTACTATTCGTGTACCGCTCAGCGCCCTCAGTAGTCTCTGTAGGCAAAAAGACAATGTACCGCTCACCGATACGATCATTAAACCCAACAGCTCGTTTAATCGAGAAACTCTCTGTAGAGCTTAGACCACGCCTAAAGAACAGAGGGTCTAACCTGCTATTGAGCTGGTTAGTGGGATCACTACCAAGTCCTTTGGGCAAGGCCGCTCCCGTCATAACTCTCGGACCTACGTTTGACAGGAAACAGATCGTTCCTCGGACATCCTGAATCGTCGCATGAGCAGCACAGCCGACGTCTTGCGTGAGCACGTCTACCCTGAACGATTGATTAGGAACGTCACCCGTGACGGCGTGAATTGCCCTACTTTGAAAAATTAAGAAACTCTCAGCACTCGGATGAATGCCCGTAATAATATCGCCTTGAAGATTCGTAACCGTGAATTGGTTAGATACCAGTGGGAAGTACTCAGGATTACCGATATCAGAGAAGCTAACCTGATTTGGTAGGCTTATGTTACCCGCCGTCACCATGATATTCTGATAAGCTGAAATGTACTTTCCGTTAACAGGGGGGGATCTGTCAGTCACAGGTTCAAGGAATTGAGCAGCAAGACTAGCGTCAGCCAAATTATCAACAAAGGTCTGGCTTGAGACAAAAGAGTTATTTGGGATCTCAACAAGCTCGAAAAACAGCGTAGGAGTGACGCCTGTGTTTTTGTTGCGAAGAATCCTGATTCTCAGGTTATTTGAGATTACGTTCCGGCTGTTAGTCGTCGAGCTTGTGTACCCGATCGAGTTATCGACAGTAACAGTCGTGGCCCCTACAGATACCACCTCACGAGTCACATAGGCAGCAGTTACCGTGTCCCAAAGATACGCAGTATCTCCGGCCTTAATGGTATGGCCTGCGCTGACAGGAATAGCAGTCCCCGTAGCGGTAGCCGTAATTAAAGCGCAATTCGTGTTAAACCCAGAGCCAGCCTGGATGCTAGTGACCGTAACGGTAGCAGGATTAACCGAAGGTTGAGTAAATAGATACTCAGAGCTGTAAACGGTATTTCCTTCAATCTGATTGCCGTTAGCGTCTATTTGTACGAACTGCTCACGCCAGACATAAAGGTTAGCACCAGCCGTACCCGTAGCAGACACAGTGAAAGTTCCTGTAGACCCATCGGTCGCAGGAGGAAGTCCAGCACGGTAAACATTCTGCCCATCGTACTTGAGAACTGGATCATAGCCGTTTGAAAAGTAGATACAGTTTTGAACCTGAACAGAGCTTACGTTCTCAAAGTTAACCGCATTCTTATTAGTCTCAGATCCCTGTAACGGACCAGCCTTACCAGCCTGAGCAATGACGTTAAGGTTCTCCCAATACTTAGCTACGCAAGATATCGGGCTACTCACGATTGAGGTAAGCGGTATTGTCTTAATGAACGAAGCAGGAGTGTTGACGTTGCCAGTTAGAACAGCAGTAAATCCGGTAAGAGCATTGATCGCAGTCGTCAAACTGTTGACGCTGTAAGGCCCCCCCACGTCTACACCTAGACCTAAGCCTTGGTTAAGAACCTCGGTAGTTCCTTCCTCAATGATCATCCGGTACTGATCCGTAGCAACATCGAATCCAACTTGAATGTTACAGACCGAGTTAGAGCCAGAGTAGGTAATGACGATCTTTGCTTCTGCTAACCGCTGTACTGTGTTTGAGACGCCCAAAACTTCCGGCTGTTCGACCCCGTTAGAGTCGATTCGGTTATAGGTGAATATCCCGTACTTAGCACCCGGCTCAGAATGAGGCTGATAACCACGGCGTTTCTCAATACTTCCCGTAGGAGTAAACTGCACATTTTGAATCTCAGTAGCAAAGTTCTCGGGGAATTGTAGGTCATTAGACTTAAAGTCCACCCCGTAGAAGTTCTGGTATCTCTTAATGTGCTGATACTGTGGCATTTAGAAGCTGTCCCATCCAAGATATTGAGCGTCCAAAACTGGAACGTAATCAGGATCATTGTCAGGTTCAGCAAATGCTGTCTGAAGTGTACCCTCTACTCGGATTAACACCTGTCCTACCGCTGCTGAATCTGAGCTTGAGTCTCTTACTAGAATCCTAGCGTTGCAGTACTCTAGCAAGTACTTTTCACAAACGTCTGGAAGCTGGCTAAACTGAGTGCTTTTCTTTCCACGCAGTACGCAGTCACCAGCCGCGATAGTCTCACCAGTTTGATAGGTAAATCCTGCCGATATGGTTACGACCCCGCTCGTGGAAATGTCATCAATCGGGATAGACTCCATTTTAACCACGCCATCTTTATCAGTGATTGA
>Ga0172376_10002211_pt1 | contig 24048 bp, 14 predicted proteins | sample Lak35m_FD_121114 | JGI IMG/M metagenome (GOLD analysis project Ga0172376, IMG submission 121114) | Freshwater microbial communities from Kabuno Bay, South-Kivu, Congo - kab_092012_35m | ecosystem: Environmental > Aquatic > Freshwater > Lake | place: Democratic Republic of the Congo: South-Kivu...
CGTCGAGATCGTGCGCGGCGTCGCGGGCATCGCTCCTCCCGTTGCACAGCCACCACCCGGGCCGTGCCGTCGCGCACGGCCGCCGGCTCGGGCACCGACCACGTGCCGGCGCCCCCAACCTGCAACTTGTATGATAAGTTTGTCGAGCCTACACTGCAACGGTTCTGGCACGCTCGCCTGCGCATTTCCGGCTGCGCGTTTGGAGCACGGCATGCCCATCACCGACGGACGGCCGCCCCGCTCGACGCACCGCGCCCTCCTCCTGCTCGTGACCGCAGCGCTCGGTCGCGTCGCAGGCACCGTCGCAGCCGCGCCGATCGAGGAGTCGATCCGTCCGCTGCTCGTCGCACGGTGCGGGGCCTGCCACGGCCCCGAGACCCAGGAGAGCGGCCTGAGGCTCGACGTGCGGCACCGGGCGCTTCAAGGGGGCGATTTCGGTGCGGTGATCGTGCCGGGCAAGGCCGCCGAGAGCGAACTCATCCGACGGATCACGAGCACCGACCACGAGACGATGATGCCACCCGACGGCGAGCGGCTCTCCGCCGCCGAGGTGAAGCTTCTCACCGAGTGGATCGATTCCGGAGCGGAGTGGCCCGAGTCGGAGTTCGATCGCGCCGCCCGCGCGACCGACCGCGACCCGCGGCTGGACCACTGGGCATGGCAGCCCGTGACGCGCCCCACCGTGCCGCCGCGACGCCACGGCTGGCCGACCGGCAACGCGATCGATCGCTTTCTCCAGGAGACGCTCGCCGAGAAGGGCCTCGCGCCGGCGCCCGAGGCCGATCGGCGCACGCTCATCCGCCGGCTGTCGTTCGATCTGCTCGGCCTGCCGCCCGCGCCCGCAGACGTGGCGGCCTTCCTCGCCGATGAGTCCCCCGACGCCTACGACGCGCTGCTCGACCGGCTCCTCGCGTCGCCCCACTACGGCGAGCGCTGGGCCCGCCACTGGCTCGACATCGCCCACTACGCCGACACCCACGGCTTCGAGCGCGACCAGCTGCGGCCCAATGCCTGGCGGTATCGCGACTGGGTGATCGACGCGCTCAACCGCGACCTCCCGTACGATGAGTTCCTCAGGCGGCAGATCGCGGGCGACGTGACCGCTCCGGACGATCCGGATCACGTCGTGGCCACGGGGTTCCTCACCGCCGGCCCGTGGGACTTCGTCGGTCAGGTCGAAACCAAGAGCGACGTCCTGCGTCGCCAGGCACGGGCCGACGATCTCGACGACATGGTCACGCAGGTGATGTCGGCGGCCTGCGGCGTGACGATCAACTGCGCCCGCTGCCACGACCACAAGCTCGACCCGGTGCCGCAGGGCGACTACTACGCGCTCGTCGCCGTGTTCGCCGGCGTCACGCGCGGGGATGCCCCGACGAGCCGTGCCGAGCACGACCGGGCGACGACACGCCGCGCCGCAGTGACCGCCGCGGTGGCGGCCGCCCGGGCCGAGGTGCATGCGCTCGCCGGCAGGCCGCTCGATCTCGCCGACATCGTCGGCGGCGGCGACGGCCGCGGCAGTGGCACCAAGGGGGCCGGGATCGACGCCCGCAACGGCCGGGTGGTCGATGGGAAGCCCGGTGGGTTCCTCTCGGCGATCACGGTCAACGCGCCGAAGCCCGGACCGACGAAGCGCGTGCACGCGGTGTTCATCCCCCACGGGCCCGGCGAGGTGCCGGTGACGACCACCGGCCTGACGGTGCAGGGCATCCCCGAGACGAGCCGGGCGGGATGGGATGCGATCCGCAACGGACCGGTCGCGCGGCAGCATGCCACGACGCTCGGCGACGTCGACTACGCCGCCCGCGGCCACACGCTGCTCGGCCTGCACGCCAACGCCGGGATCACGTTCGACCTGACCGAGATTCTCGCCGGCATCGATCTCGAGCGCCCGAGGTTCCGCGCCGTCGTGGGCTACGGCGGCACGACGCCGCAGGCGGGAGCCGACTACTTCGTGTTCGTCGATGGCGAGCGGATGGCCGCGGGACGCGTCGGCCGCGACGACGGAGGCGTGCCGCTCGACATCTCGCTGCCCGCAGGCGCACGGTTCCTGACGCTCGTCGCCACGGACGGCGGCAACGGGATCGGCATGGATCAGGTCTTCTTCGGCGATCCGGGCATCGAGGGCACGACGCCGTCGCTCGACGCAGGGCGGCGCGAGGCGCTCGCGGCCGCCGAGGCACGCCTGGCGGCGGTCGAGGAGGAGGCGAAGTCGCTCCGCGAGTCGGACAAGGTCTTCGGGCCGGTGACCGCCACGCCGCCCGCGGTGCGGATGCACCTCCGGGGCAACCCGGAGGTGTCGGGCGACGAGGTGGGGCCGGGGACGATCTCGCTCCTCGCCGGCCTCCCGGCGCGGTTCGGCGACGCCTCCCTGTCCGACGGCACGCGGCGGGCCGCGCTCGCCGACTGGATCACGTCGCCGCACAACCCGCTCACGGCCCGCGTGATCGTCAATCGCCTCTGGCACCACCACTTCGGCGTCGGGCTCGTGGACACGCCGAGCGACCTCGGACTGGGAGGGGGCCGACCGTCGCATCCCGAGCTCCTCGACTGGCTCGCATCCGAGGTCGCGGTGCGGGGCTGGTCGCTCAAGGCGCTGCACCGGCTCATCTGCACGAGCCACGCCTACCGGCAGCGGAGCGTCGGCGTGCCCGACGCGGCGGCGGCGCTCGCGGTCGATGCGGACAACCGCCTGCTCTGGCGTCACTCCCCCCGACGGCTCGACGCCGAGAGCCTGCGCGACGCGACGCTCGCCGTCTCCGGCTGCCTCAACGACGCGATGCACGGTCCCGGCTACCGCGACTTCGACTACGAGGAGGCCTACGCGCCCGTCTACCGCTACGTGACGCCCGACGCCCCCGACCTCTGGCGGCGGAGCATCTACCGCTTCGTCGTCCGCAGCACCCCGCACGCGTTCCTGACGACACTCGACTGCCCGAACCCGGCCAACCTCGCGCCGGCCCGACTCGAAACGACGACGGCGCTGCAGTCCCTCGCGCTTTTGAACAACGACTTCATGCTCCGCCAGGCCGGGCACTGGGCCCGCCGGCTCGAGCGGGAGGCGGGCCCCGACCCGGCGGCGCAGGTCCTTCGTGCCTACCGGCTCGCGCTGGCCCGCGAGCCGGTAGGCGCGGAGGCGGCCGCCGCGGTCGCGCTGGTCAACTCCGCCGGCCTGCCGCAGTTCTGCCGGATGCTCCTCAACACGAACGAATTCCTCTTCGTGGACTAAACCATGTCGGCCGACGCGTTTGCCTGTGGCCTGCGACACGGCGCGGTGTCGCGCCGCGACATGCTCTGGCATCTCGGCGGCGGCCTCGGCGGTGTCGCCCTGACCGCCATGCTCGCCGAGGCCGCGGAGGGGCCGCGCCGCTCGCCCAACCCGCTCGCCGCCAGGCCGCCGCTGGCCCCCGCGCGGGCCCGCGCGGTGATCAACATCTTCTGCCCCGGCGGCCTCTCGCACCTCGACACGTTCGACCACAAGCCCGAGCTCGTGCGCCGCGCCGGCACCCCGTTCGACACGACCGGCGCGGTGCAGTTCTTCGCCTCGAAGCCCGGCGACTGCCAGCCGAGTTACTGGCCGTTTCGACAGCATGGCGACTCGGGCCGCTGGGTGAGCGACCTGCTCCCCGGCCTGGCCGCGCACGTCGACGAGATGGCCTTCGTCCACTCGATGCAGAGCAAGACGGCGCTCCACGGCCCGGCGATGTTCATGGCCAACTCGGGGTTCATCCTGCCCGGGTTCCCCTCGATGGGCTCCTGGGTCACCTACGGCCTCGGCAGCGAGTCGGAGGATCTGCCGGCGTTCGTCGTGCTCCCCGACCCGCGGGGCCTGCCGCCGGGTGGGCCCGTGAACTGGGGCGCCGGGTTCCTGCCGGCGATCCATCAGGGCACCGTGATCGAGACGGCCGAGGGGCGTCCGCCGATCGCCGACCTCGTCGCGTCACCGGATCACGCCGCGCTCGTCGCCGGGGACGAGGCGGGCCGCGCATTTCTCGCGATGGCCAATGCCCGACATCTCGCCCCGCGGGCCGACACCACGGAACTGTCCGCCCGCATCGCCGCCTACGAGCTCGCCGCCCGCCTCCAGCTCTCCGCGCCCGAGGTGACGAACCTCTCGGGCGAGTCCGCGAGCGTCGAGGCGCTCTACCGTCTCGACCATCCCGACATCGGCCCCTTCGGCCGGCAGTGCCTCCTCGCCCGGCGGCTGGTGGAGCGGGGCGTGCGCTTCGTGCAGATCTACTGCGGCGCCGAGAACACCGCCGTGAAGAAGATCCGCCCCAACTGGGATTCGCACGAGGATCTCGTGCGCGACCACGGCTACTGGGGACCGATTCTCGATGGCGGCGCGAGCGCCCTGCTCGCCGACCTGAAGGCCCACGGGCTGCTCGAATCGACGCTCGTCATGTGCCAGACCGAATTCGGTCGGCAGCCGGCGGCCCAGGGGAAGGGGCGCGACCACAACGCCGGAGCGTTCACGGTGTGGATGGCCGGCGGCGGCATCCGGGGAGGCACGGCCTACGGGTCGAGTGACGACCTCGGCTTCAAGGCCGCGGAGCATCCGACCTTCTGCTACGACCTCCACGCGACCGCGCTGCACCTGCTCGGCATCGATCACACGAGGCTCTCGGTCTACAACAACGGCATCCAGCGCCGCCTTACCGACGTGCATGGCCACGTGCTCACCGACCTGGTGGCCTGATCCCGCTCCGGGAATCCGAACACGTGCAGCGCCCTCGACGGCGGCGGCGCATCGAAGGTGAGCGTCAACGCGTAGCCGCCCGTGGAGCCGGGGCCGCGCCGGCCGCCCCGCGCGATGCCGTAGGCGGCGTTGCCGAACCCGGAGAGGCCGACGTAGTGGACGCCGCTTCTCCGCGCCTCGAAGACGAGGTGGCTGTCGGGCGCCCCGGCGTGATCGTCGTTGACGGCGAGCCGACGCCCGTGTCGCGAGAACACCCGCACCACGCTGTCGAGCCGTGATCCGGCCGAGTGGGCATCCACGTCGATCACGAGCCGCTGGCCGGCCGCGAGCTGCACGCGGAACAGGTCGACGTCACTGGCACCGAAGCGGCCGTCGCCGATCTCGCCGTCGAGCGTGATCGCCCCGGAAAGGATCCGAACGGCGTGGGCCGTGTCGCGCACGTCGCCGAAATCCGCCGCGGGCGGCAGCGAAGGAGCGGGCGATTCCGCGGGCTGAATCGGCGCGGCCTCGCCTTCAGCGGGCTCCGCGGCAGCCGCCTCGGCAGCCGCAAGCGCGTCGAGATCGAGAATCGCGCGCACGGCGGCCCCCGCGTCGACGACGCCCCCGGTGCGCACGACGCCGGCGAGGGCCGCGACGGGCCGCACCGTGGCGAGGATCGCGGTGCGCCTCTGCGCCGCCGTCGCCGCCGGATTGGCCGCGGCCACGAGCGCGATCGTGCCGGTCACGTGCGGCACGGCCATCGACGTGCCGCTGAAGGTGGCCGACCGTCCGTCCGGCGCGGTGGAGCGGATCCGGACGCCGGGCGCGGCCAGATCGACGCTCGTCGCTCCCGTGTTCGAGAAGGTCGCGGGCCTGTCGATCCGGTCGGTGGCGGCGACGGCGATCACGGAGTCGTCGCGGTCGCTCGCCGGATAGGTCGGCATGCGGTCGTTGTCCTCCCCGTCGTTGCCGGCCGCCGCGACGAAGAGGATGCCGGCAGCACCGCCCGCCGCGATGGCCACCCGTAACGACGCCGACGGCCCCGATCCGCCCCAGCTGTTGTTCGTCGCCACCACGTCGATGCCGAAGTCGCGACGCATGCGCGTCGCGTAATTGATCGCCGCGACCGCGTCGCTCGTCGCGCCGGAGCCCCGCCGGTCGAGGAACTTGAGCGGCATGATCGAGACCTGCCACGCGACCCCGGCCCCACCGATGCCGTTGTCGCCCACCGCACCGATCGTGCCCGCGACGTGCGTGCCGTGGCCGTTGTCATCGCGCGGGTTGGGAGTGTCACGGACGAAGTTCCAGCCGTGCACGTCGTCGACGAATCCGTTGGCATCGTTGTCGACCCCGTCGCCGGGGATCTCGCCGGGATTCCGCCAGATGTTCGCCGCGAGGTCGGGATGGCGGATGTCCACGCCGGTGTCGATCACCGCCACGACCACGTCACGCGACCCCGTGGTGACGTCCCACGCGGCCGGTGCGCCGATGCCCGCCGCGGTCGAAGCGGCGGCCGGCTCGGTCGGGGAGAGCCCCCAGAGCCGGTCGAGCGCCGGGTCGTTCGGCAGGCGCGACGGCGCGACGACGAAGTCCGGTTCGACGAACGAGACCCCGCGCGTCGCGGCGGCCCACCCGAGCACCTCGTCGACACCGGCCTCCGGAGCGATGAGCGCATGCAGTCCCTCGCCGAGCGACTCCGTCGTCCAGCGCGGCGGCAGCAAGAGGGTGCCCTGGGTCGCAGGCGGCGCGAGCCCGAAGATCCATGCATCGGCGACGACGTCGACGAGCGCTCCCTGCCAGCGGATGCGCGCATCGAGCCTCGCTGCCGCATCGGCTGCACCATCCGCAGTCGCGGCCGCAGGCGCGAGGACCGCGTGCAGCGGCTCGACCGACAGGCAGCGGCGTGGTTCGAGCCGTTCGTGCGCCAGCACCGTGCCTGCGGGTGCCCGCCACGACGCCCCGACACGCTTTGGCCGCCGCCGGACCACGATGCCCGCTCCCGAGGACGCGTCCCCGACGGCAACGGCGTGGCGGCCGGGGAACTCCCTCGATTGTCATGTGCGTCCGGCCGGTGTCCATGAGCCCTCGCAGCGGGGCACGCGGTTCGAGGACGGCCCGACGGCGGCTGGTATCCTGCCCCGGTGCCGCCCGACGCAGGGCCGGCTCGGTCTTTTCCCCGCCTGCGGAGCCATTCCCGTGGTCTTCCCCGTCGCCGACGACAACAGTGACCGACGGATCGTGCCGATCGTGACGATCGCGCTGATCGTCGCGAATGTGTTCGTCTTCGTGGTCCTGCAGGGCATGGGCGCGAACGACGCGTTCACCATGGCCTACGTGCAGGTGCCGGCGGAGATCATCTCGGGGCGCGACGTGATCACCGATGATGCCGTGCGCGCGATCCCGACGCCGGAGGGCGTCGTGCAGGTGCCCGTGCCCGGCCTGCGCGAGACGCCGATCCCCGTCTGGCTCACGCTGCTCACGGCGATCTTCATGCACGGCAGCATCATGCACCTCGCGGGCAACATGTGGTTCCTCTGGATCTTCGGGGACAACATCGAGGACGACATGGGCCACGTGCGCTACCTCCTCTTCTACGTCGCGACGGGGGTGCTCGCATCGCTGGCGTTCGTCGCGCTAAACGCGAAGGGGGAGGCCGCGCTCACCCCCTGCCTCGGTGCGTCGGGCGCGATCTCGGGCGTGCTCGGCGCCTACCTCGTGCTGCATCCCCAGCGGCGGGTGAGCGTGATCATGATCCGCATGATCGTCGACGTGCCGGCCTACGTGGCGGTCGGCATCTGGTTCCTCTTCCAGGTGGTCAGCGGCGTGTTCGACTCCGCCGGCGGAGGCGGTGGCGTGGCCTACTCGGCCCACGTGGCCGGCTTCATCGCCGGCATGCTGCTCGCGAAGCCGATGAGCTCTCGCGAGGTGCGGTCGGAGGCCGACCCGCTCGTGGTGCTGCGCCGCAGGATTCCCTGACGCCGGCCGCCACGACGGACGGCTCGGTCATGGCGTCCGCACCGGAGGCAGCAGTTCGCCGATGCGCGGGTCGGCCAGCGACTCGGCGACGAAGCGGACCCCGCTGAAGTCATGGCGGCGGCTGTGGCCGCCGGGCACGGCGACGGTCACGGCCCCGGCGGCGACGGCCGCCCGACAGCCCGCTGCGGAGTCCTCGAGCACGAGCATCCGGGCCGGATGCACGCCGAGACGTGCCGCCGCCGTCTCGTAGATCTCGGGATGCGGCTTACCGTGCGTCACGTCGGCGCTCGTCAGCACGAAGTCGAACCGCTCGAGCAGCCCCACGCGGCCGAGCACGTCGTGGGCGAAGTCGGGACCGCTGCTCGTGGCGACGCCGCGGGGCAGGCCGCCGGCGACGAGACGGCTCACGAGCGCGATGGCACCGGGCATCGGCCGCAGCCCCTCGTCGAGCAGGCTCTCGAAGATCTGCGTCGTCTCGACGGCGAGGTCGTCGATCGTGTCCTCGAGGCCGTGCCATTCGATCATGACGCCGAGCGCCACCCGCTGCGGCCTGCCCATCATCGCGTCGAGGAGATCGAGGTCGAACGTGCGGCCGCGGCGGCGGAGCATCTCGCTGCCGACGTGCTGGTAGAGATCCTCGGTGTTGACGAGCAGGCCGTCGAGGTCGAAGGCCACCGCGTCGACCGTGGGGCCACTGTCGGGAGAGGCCATCGAAAAAACCCCGTCTTCACGCTCGCCAGCGGCACGCCGCCCGTCCGGTGACGCCGCTCGTATGATGCCATGCGGCCTCCGTTCCGTGTCTCGGCCGCCCCTGAGCACACCGCGAGAGCGAGCAGCCATGCGAATACCCGCGGCGACCGCCGACTCCGGGGCAGGCCCCGTCGCCTGGCACGCCCTGCCGCCGGCGGACGTGGCCGCCCGGCTGGACACCGACGCCGACCGGGGCCTGTCCGCGGCCGAGGCGGCCCGACGGCTCGACGCGCTCGGCCCGAACGTCCTCCGCGAGTCGGCTCCGGAGGCGTGGTGGTGGCGGCTGCTGCGACAGTTCCGGGAGCTCGTCATCTGGATTCTCCTCGCGGCGGCCGTGGTCGCCGGCCTCATGGGAGACTGGGCCGACACGGCGGCCATCGCGGCGATCGTGCTCGTGAACGCGATCATCGGCTTTCTGCAGGAGGAGCGCGCCGCGCACGCCCTCGCCGCGCTCGAGCGGATGAGCGCGCCGGTGGCGAAGGTGGTCCGGGGAGGGGAGCGGCGCACCTGTCCGGCGCGCGAGCTCGTGCCGGGTGACCGGATCGAGCTCGAGGCCGGCGACAGCGTGCCGGCCGACGCGCGGCTCCTCGGCGGCTTCGGGCTCCGGGTGCAGGAGTCGGCCCTGACCGGTGAGAGCGTGCCGGTCGAGAAGGATGCCGCCGCGACACTCCCGCCGGGCACGCCGCTCGGCGATCGTCGCACGATCGTGCATGCCGGGACGGTGACGGCGGCAGGCCGGGGCGAGGCCCTCGTCGTGGCCACCGGCATGAACACCGAACTCGGCCGGATCGCCGGACTCCTCGATCGCGCCGCGCCCCAGGCCACGCCGTTGCAGCGTCGGCTCGGCGAGCTCGGCCGCGTGCTCGTCGTCGTGTGCCTCATCGTGGTCGGTATCGTCTTCCTCCTCGAGGTCGCACGCGGGAGGCCCGTGGCCGAGGTGCTCATGCGGGCGGTGAGCCTCGCGGTGGCCGCGGTGCCCGAGGGCCTCCCCGCGGTCGTGACGGTCGTGCTCGCGATCGGCCTGCAGCGGATGGTCGCCCGCAACGCGCTGGTGCGCCGGCTGCCCGGCGTGGAAACGCTCGGCAGCGTCACCGTGATCTGCTCCGACAAGACCGGCACGCTCACGCGCAACGAGATGACCGTGCGCGAGATCGTGACGGCCGGCGGCCGGTACCGGGTGACCGGCGGCGGCTACGCGCCCCACGGGGAGTTTTTCCGCGTGGCGGATGAGGGGGCCGCGACGGCTCCGGAGGACGTCGTCGCGGCGCCCCGCGACGATCCCGACCTCGGCCGCCTCCTGACGATCGCGGCGCGGTGCAACCATGCGACGGTGCAGCCGAGTCGGGGCGCCGGATGGGAGGTGCTCGGCGACCCGACGGAGGGCGCGCTCGTCGTGGCGGCGCTCAAGGGGGGCGTGCCGCGGGAGAACCCGTCCGAGCCCGTCGTCTTCGAGCTGCCCTTCGACTCGGATCGCAAGCGCATGAGCGTCGTCGTGCACCGCATGGACGGCACGCACGGTCTCGACACGAAGGGGGCCACGGAGACGGTGCTGCCGCGCTGCGTGGCGGAACGCGTCCGCGGGCGGACGGTGCCGCTCACCGACGACCGGCGCCGCGCGATCCTCGCGGCGGCCGAGGCGCTCGCGCAGCGGGCGCTGCGGGTGCTGTCACTCGCCTGCCGCGACCTGGCCGCGGACGAGACGTTCGAGGCCGGACCGCAGCGCCTGGAGCGCGATCTCGTGCACGTCGGACTCGTCGGCATGATCGACCCGCCACGCGACGAGGCCCAGCGGGCCGTGGCGCGGTGCCGCACCGCCGGCATCCGTCCCGTGATGATCACGGGCGACCATCCCGCCACGGCGCTGGCGATCGGCCGCGAACTCGGGCTGGCGGAGCACGACGGTCGGGCCGTCACCGGCACGGACCTGGACGCCCTGTCCGACGAGCGGCTGGCCGCGGAGGTGGCGGAGATCGCCGTCTACGCGCGGGTCTCCGCGGAGCACAAGCTGCGCGTGGTGAACGCCTGGCGGCAGGCCGGGCAGGTGGTCGCCATGACGGGCGACGGCGTGAACGACGCGCCGGCGGTGAAGGCCGCCGACATCGGGATCGCCATGGGGATCGCGGGCACCGACGGACTGCCCGCCCTGGCGCTGGGGCTCGAGCCGCCGGAGGACGACATCATGGATCGGCCGCCCCGGCCGCCGCGCGCCCCGGTCATCACGTGGGGCCGCGGCGCCCTCATCCTCGCGCACGGGGCACTCGTGGCCGTCGCCGTCCTCACGGCCTTCTGGCTCACGTGGCGCGGTGCGGAGGACGAGCGTGCGATCGGACATGCGCAGACCGTCACCTTCTGCACGGCCGCGTTCGCCCAGCTCTTTTTCGCGATCGGCTGCCGCAGCGACCGCGTCACGGCGTTCCGGCTCGGGTTCCTCGCCAACCCGGCCCTGCTCGCGGCCATCACCGTCTCGGCGCTGTTGCAGGTCGCCGTCGTCACGCTCCCGTTCGCGCGGCCCGTCTTCGAGGTGGGCACCGAGGTGCGCCATGAATGGCTGATCGTGCTCGGCCTGTCGCTCCTGCCCCTCACGGTCATCGAGGTCGCGAAGTGCCTGGGAGGCGGGGCGCGGCTCAGTCTGCCGACGAGACTGTGGAGCGACGGTCCTGTCCGCTCGCCGCCGTGAACGCCGCGAGCGAGGCGAACGCGCGACCCCGCCACTGGAAGATCGGGGCCACGGCCCCCGTGCCGAGGCGGTAGCGCTGGTCCTCCAGCCGGTTCCTCCGCGCGGCCGGCTCGACGGTGATCAGGCGGCCGTCGGCGGACGACTCGACGTCGTTGCCACGCACGGTGTTGTCGGAGGCGTACTGGATCCAGATCTGCCCGTGGCCGGTGCCGAGCGTGTCGTTGCCTGCGATCACGTTTCCCGTGAACGTGCTCAGCCTGGTCCGCCCCACGCCGGGGCCGTAGCCGCCGAAGACGAGGCCGGCCTTCTCGTTCGCGCGGAGGGTGTTGCCGGTCACCGTGACGCGGACGGCGTCGAACCCGCGATGCTCCGCCCCGACCTCGATGCCGAGATCGTTGCCGACGCAGGTGTTGCCCGTGATGCGGATGCGACGCGCGCCGTCCACGTAGATGCCGGCCGCGAAGCCGCCCCCGTAGCTCGAGCGGGCCCGCTCCACGAGGTTGCCGACCACGACGCCGTCGCGTGGCACCGCGCTGCGATGGACGTCGCGCTCGCCACCGATGATGTCGATGCCGATGTTGTCGACGTCGTGCACGTGGTTGTCGGCGATCCTGAAGGCCGCGACGTTGCCGCTGACGACGAGGGCCTCGCTCGGGGCCACGGCCCCGTCGTGAATGACGTTGCCCGCCACCGTGAGATTCCGGATCGGGACGCGGCGCGTGCCGAAGACGCCGATGCCCATCGAGCTGACGCCCCGCAGGCCGTGGATGAGGTTGTCGCGGATCTCGATGCCGGTGCCGGCCCCGCTCACCCACACCGCCGCCCCACCCTCCCGGGTCTCGTTCCCCACGATCTCGAGGCCCCGCACGACGACGTGCCCGAGGTCCCGGATCGTGACGACGTTCTCGCCGCCGTCGGTCAGCCCGCCGACGTCGATCACGGGTCGGGCACCGGGGGATGCCGCGAGCGTGATGGGGCCGCCGCGGGCGCTCCCACCCGCGCGGAAGGCCACCCGCTCCGCGTACCGTCCCTCGTGCACGAGGACCGTGTCACCCGGCTCGCGTGCGGCATCGAGCCCCCGCTGGATCGAACGGAAGGGCGCGGCCTCCGATCCGTTCGCCAGATCGTCACCACCCACGGTGACGTGGAACGTGGCGAGGACCTGTCGAGACTCGAGCCGCTCGCACGTCAGACGCTCGGTCCGCGGACCGCCCCGGTCTCGCCGCGGTGGAAAGACGACGATGAGGCGTCGGCCGGCCATGGGGATGATCCGCGCCTACCCGCGTTCGACCGACTCGAACCCGCGGAAGGTCGGTGCCACGAGGTTGAGCAGCAGGTCCGTGACGAGTGCATCGGTCCCCGCCCCGCCCCGCAGGTCGGTCCGCCCGACGGCCACGCCATTCACGTCGAGCGCGTCGCCGCCGGCGCCGAGATTCGCGAAGAGCCGCCGCTGCACGCTGCTGGACCGCATCCGGACCGAGTCCGCGTTCGCCCCCCCGACCAGCCTCGCGTCTTCACCGACGGCGACCCCATCGACTCGCACCGTTCCGTTGCCCGGGCCGGTCGCGACCTGCAGGCGGCGTCCGGTCGCCAGCTGGGATACGGTGACCAGATCCTCCCCGGCTCCCGTCGAGACGCGCAGATCGCGTCCGACGCTGACGCCATCGATGCCGACGGTCATGCCGCCCCCGAGTGCCCTCACGACGAGGTCGCGACCCACGAGCGGCCGCCCGTTCGGGCCGGCGCCACTCATCGTGAGCGTCGCCGTGCCCGAGGGCTTCACGATCGTCACGTCACCGTCGACGTCGAGCGTGCGACCGTCGGGGCTGTCATCCGACTGGCGCACCGCGAACGTCTCGCCGACACCGGCACCGAGATCCACACGCGCGCTGCCCAGCACCCGCACGAGCCCCTCCGTGGAGCAGGCATCGTTGCCCTCGCCGAGCAGGAGCCCGAGATTGCCGGCGACCTCGATGGTCTGGCGGAGCGTGAGGACGTCGTCGCCCTGTCCGCCCGCGACGTCGAGCGCGCCGCCCACGGTCGTCTTCGCGCCCGCCACGGGTCCGCTGCTGATCCACACCGCATCGTTGCCGGTGCCGCCCGTGATCGCCGCACTCCCGCGGATGACGACGTCTTCGATCGCGACGCCGTCCGCACCGTCGCCGGTGACGATCGCGAGCGTCGCCGCGACCTCGATGCCCCCAAGCAGTTCCACGCCGTCGTCGCCGCTCCGCGTCAGGATGCGCACGGCCTGCTGGAAGTCGGCGTCGTTGACGAACATGACCACGTCATCGCCCGCGCCCGTGTCGATGATCGTCCGTCCGCCGACGGAGATCGACTCGCCCGAGACCTGATCCGCCCCGTCTCCTGTCAGGAGCCGCAGGTCGCCGAGCACCGTCGCGGAGAGACTCACGAAGTCGTCGTCGGCTCCGGTGGAGATCGTCGCCGACCCGGCGAGGGTCGCATGCAGGTCGAGCATGCATCGGTCCGCACCCGGTCCCGTGCCGATATCGACCGCGTCGAGGTCGAAGGTCTCGCGGCCAAAAAGCCGGAACGAGTCGGCGCCCGCACCGAGTCGCACCCGCAGCACGGTCACGTCGCGAAACGCCCGTTCGGCGACCGCCTCGCCGTCCACGACGAGCGACGTGTCGACGCCATCGACACGCTGTCCCGCCACGAGCAGGTCGCCCGCCTGCGTGACGCTGACCTCGACACCGTTCGCCTCCACATCCCCCTGGAGCGTGAGGACGCCGGCGGCGAGGGTCGCGGTGACGTCCCCGGCCAGCGGGAGCCGGGGATCGAGTCGCTCGACGCGGAGACGAAGAGGGCGACGCGTCTCGCGGGCACGATACGGCATGACGTTCCTCCTGCAGGCGCCGCCGGCGCGAGGGGCACCGGGAATACGCACGAGCCTGCGATCGGGTTCACCGCCGGGCGAGCCATCGGCCTCACCGCCGCCGCTCACCGCCAGGAATAGGCGGTGATCCCCTCGAGGTCACGCACGAAGAGGTCGCCTCCGGCCACGGCGAGATGGGCCCAGGCCTCCTCCTCGGCGACCTTCGCCTCGCCGAGCAGCGTGTAGGCCTCCGGCGTCGCCCGGATGAGCCGCAGCGTGCCGGTCTCGTCGAGGGCCAGGATCCGGTCGCCCGAGGCGACCATGCTCCAGTAGCGGCCGAAGGGCGTCGTGATCCACGCCTCCTCGCCCGTGGCGAGGTTGAGACAGGCGAAACGCTGGTTCCGCAGGTGCACGTATGCGTGGCCGTCGATCACGATCGGCGACGACATGTAGCCCTGGACCTTGTTGCGCCACACCTGCTCCACCGGCTTCGTCGCCTGGGCCGGATCGATCGCGAAGAGAAACGAGCCGCCGCCATAGCTCGTCGTGAAGACGCGGTTCGACACGACCGTGGGCGTCACGATGTTCATGCCGCGAAATGCCTCGACGGGCGTCTTCCACAGGACCGAGCCCGTTTCGGGATCGACGCCGGCGAGCGCATCCCGCCCCTGCACGAGGATCTGCGACGCGCCGCCGAGCGTGGTCGGATAGGGGGACGAGAACGCGCTGCCGGACATGCCCCCTCCGTCCGCGAGCACGCGCCACGCGATCTTCCCCGTCGCCTTCTCCAGCTTCACGAAGCCCGACCCGGCCTGCACGTAGACGTGGTCGCCGATCACGAGCGGGCTCGACACGAAGCCGAAGGCGGGCAGCGGGCTCTCGAGCGCCGCCACGAAATCGACGCGCCACTGCTCCGCGCCCGTGGCCGCATCGAGACAGACGAGCAGATCGCGCATGCCCGCCACGAAGAGACGGCCCTCGTCGAGGCAGGGCGTGGCCCGGATCCACGAGCCGTTGGAGGCGGCGAAGAAGGGCACGCTCATCGCCCCCTCCCACGAGGCCTGCCACAGCTCCTTGCCGGTCGCGCGGTCGAGGGCCCGCACGTGCTCCGTCTTCTTGCCGCGGGTCTCGGTGACGAAGACGGCCCCGATCGGCCCCTGCGGCGTGGCGATCGTGCCGACGAGCGGCCCCGAGTAGCCGGGCCCGAGATCGACGCGCCACGTCCGTTCGAGACGCGACTGCTCCAGGCCGTCGGGCCATCCGCCCGCGACGACGAATCCGTCGCGATTCGGTCCGCGCCATTGCGGCCACGACTCGGCGGCCGCCGCGCCCCGTCCTACCGCGCACACGACCGCAATCAGCGCGACGCCCGCCGCGGCGAGCCTGGGTGATCGCATCATCGAACGTCTCCGGAGGTGCTGGGCTTCGGTCGCAGCATATCCGGCCAGGGACGTTCACCCGGCGGATTCGTCCCAGGCGGCCACCGGCACACAGCTGCAGAAGAGGTTGCGGTCGCCGTGCACGTTGTCCACGCGGCCGACCGGCGGCCAGTACTTCCGTCGCGCGAGCCCGGGCACCGGGAACACGGCCTCCTCGCGCGAGTAGGGACGGCTCCACGCGCTCGACGTCACGGTCGCGGCGGTGTGTGGGGCGTGGACCAGCGGATTGTCCTCGCGCGGCCACTCGCCCGACTCGATCCGGCGGATCTCCTCGCGGATGGCGATCATCGCGTCGATGAACCGGTCGATCTCCGCGAGCGGCTCGCTCTCCGTGGGCTCCACCATGAGCGTGCCCGGCACCGGGAAGCTCAGCGTCGGGGCGTGGAAGCCGTAGTCGACGAGTCGCTTGGCGACGTCCTCGGCCGTGACGCCCGAGGTCTCCTTGAGCGGCCGCAGGTCGAGGATGCACTCGTGCGCCACCCGCCCGCCCGGTCCCGCGTAGAGGGTGGGGAAGTGATCCCGCAGGCGGAAGCTCACGTAGTTCGCCGCGAGGATCGCCGTGGATGTCGCCCGACGCAGACCTTCGGGGCCCATCATCCGCACGTACATCCAGCTGATCGGCAGGACGGCCGCGTTGCCGAGCGGGGCGGCCGACACGGCGCCGACGACGCTCTCGGGCAGGCCGCCCGTCACGTGGCCGGGCAGGAACGGCACCAGATCCTCCACCACGCACACGGGCCCGACCCCCGGGCCTCCGCCGCCGTGCGGGATGCAGAACGTCTTGTGGAGGTTGAGGTGGCTCACGTCGCCGCCGAAGGCGCCCGGCGCGGCGAGGCCGACGAGGGCGTTCATGTTCGCCCCGTCGACGTAGACCCGGCCGCCATGGCGATGGACGATCTCGCACAGCCGCACGATGTCCGACTCGAACACGCCGTGCGTGCTCGGGTAGGTGATCATCACCGCCGCAAGCCGGTCGGCGTGCTCGCGGCACTTCGCCTCGAGCTCGACGAGATCGACGTTGCCCTGGGCGTCGCAGCCGGTCACCACGACGCGCATGCCAGCCATCTGGGCGCTCGCGGGGTTGGTGCCGTGCGCCGAGGCCGGAATGAGGCACACGTCCCGGTGCCCCTCGCCCCGCGACTCGTGCCACCCACGGATGGCGAGGAGGCCGGCGTATTCCCCCTGGCTGCCGGCGTTCGGCTGGAGGCTGATGCCGGCGTAGCCGGTCGCCTCGCAGAGCCATCCGCGCAGCTGCGCGTCGAGGACCGCGTAGCCCTCGCGCTGGTCCGCCGGGGCGAAGGGATGGATCCGCGCGAACTCCGGCCACGTGATCGGGATCATCTCGCTCGTCGCGTTGAGCTTCATCGTGCAGCTGCCCAGCGGGATCATGCTGCGGTCGAGGGCGAGGTCGCGATCGGACAGCTCGCGGATGTAGCGCAGCATCGCCGTCTCGGAGCGATGCGCGTGGAAGACCGGGTGCGTGAGCAGGGCGGTCGTGCGGCGCAGGGACGGGGGCAGGAGGTCGCGAACCGGGCCGTCGAACGCCGAGGCGTCGGGCACCGTCCGTTCCGGAGCCGCGAAGGCGTGCCAGAGGCGCACGACATGGTCCCGCGTCGTCGTCTCGTTGAGCGTGATGCCGAGCGTGGCGCGATCGAGCGTGCGCACGTTGATGCCGAGCTCCAGGGCGCGGGCCGCGATGGCCGCGGTGCGCCCTTCGGTCGCCACCGCGAGCGTGTCGAACGCGTGGGCGTTCCTGATCGCGAGACCGAGCCCGCGGAGCCCGTCGGCGAGGATCGCCGTGAGCGCAGCCACGCGTGATGCGATGCGCTCGAGCCCCTCCGGCCCGTGCCAGACGGCATACATGCTCGCGACGACCGCCGGCAGCACCTGCGCGGTGCAGATGTTGCTCGTCGCCTTCTCGCGCCGGATGTGCTGCTCGCGGGTCTGGAGCGCGAGCCGATAGGCGGGCCGGCCGTGGGCATCGACGCTCACGCCGACCAGCCGACCCGGCAGCGATCGCCTGAATGCGTCGCGGCAGGCGAGGAACGCCGCATGCGGCCCGCCGCACCCCATCGGCATGCCGAAGCGCTGCGTCGTGCCCACGACGATGTCGGCCCCCCACTCGCCCGGCGGGGCGAGCACGACGAGCGCGAGCGGGTCGGCTGCCACGCAGAGCACGGCCTGGCGTGCGTGGACGGCCTCCGCGAGGGTCCGCCAGTCCCGCACCTCCCCGTCCGTGCCCGGATACTGCACGAGCACCCCGAAGCAGTCATGACGCTCGTGGATCGCCGCCGCGTCCCCCACCTCGACGGTGATGCCCAGCGGCCGGGCCCGGGTGCGCAGCACCTCGAGCGTCTGCGGGTGGCAGCCGACGTCGGCGAGGAACACGTCGCCCGCGACCGACGACGTGCGGCGTGCCAGCGTCATCGCCTCGGCCGCAGCCGTGGCCTCGTCGAGGAGCGACGCGTTGGCGATGGGGAGCGCCGTGAGGTCGCACACCATCGTCTGGAAGTTGACGAGCGCCTCGAGCCGGCCCTGGGCGATCTCTGCCTGGTAGGGCGTGTAGGCCGTGTACCAGGCGGGATTCTCCAGAATGGTCCGGAGGATGACGCCGGGGGTGTGGGTGTCGTGGTAGCCCTGTCCGATGCAGCTCGTGAGGACGCGGTTGCGCGAGGCGATCCCGCGCAGTTCCGCGAGCGCCGCCGCCTCGGTCACCGCCCGAGGCAGCCGCAGCGCCCCGCGGCGGGCGATGCTCGCCGGCACGATCCGCTCGACCAGGTCGTCGAGCGATGCTGCCCCGACCGCAGCGAGCATGTGCCGCTCGTCGGCTGCCGACGGGCCGACGTGGCGGCCGACGAACTCGGACGGATCCTCGAGCGCGAGGAGGGGCGCGGGGCGAGCGGGACTCCGGTCCCGGGACTCGAACTGCACGGGCGTGGGCGCGCCGGACGAGGGGGCGCGGGCTGCGGTCACGAGGTCTGACATGAAAGGGCTCCGGGGACGGGCCGACGGACGTGCCGTCACCCGCCCGTGCTACGGAAGCCCCGCTGTCCTTGGACCTGAGAGATTCGCCACGGGCGACGCCCGCGGTTTGCCCCTTCGGTGGGCGAGGCTCCGCGAGCCCCGCCGCTCTCCAGCAGTGCGTGTCGTCAGTTCTTTTGCCTGAGCGTTCGGCCTTCGGCGGTCTTGCGACTCTCTCCTGACGCCCTCCATTCTACTCCGGGCGGCGGTTTGGTGGAGCCCCGGCCCGGGCGGCGGCTGCGACCATGGTCGCAGCGTGGATGTCGACGATCGATTCGAGGTCGGCGCAGTAGCCGCCGCCACAGACGATCGCGACGGGGAGCCCGTCGTTCCAGCAGGCGTCGAGCACCAGCGTGTCGCGGGCGGCGAGGCCGGTCTTCGTGAGCGCGAGCCGCCCGAGCCGGTCCCCCTCGTACGGATCGGCTCCCGCGATGTAGAGCGCGAGGTCGGCACGTGACCGCGACAAGGCGGTGGCGAGCGCGGCCTCGAGCGCCGCGAGGTAGGCGTCGTCGCGGGTGCCGTCGGGCAGCCCGACGTCGAGCGATCCCGGGTGCTTGCGCAGGGGAAAGTTCCGCTCGCCGTGGAGCGAGAGCGTGAACACGGTCGCGTCGTCCGCGAAGATCGCCGCCGTGCCGTTCCCCTGGTGCACGTCGCAGTCCACGATGAGCACACGGCGGACGGCGCCTCGGGCCTGCATCTCCCGCGCGGCCACGGCGGTGTCGTTGAACACGCAGTAGCCCTCGCCCCAGTCGGGCCCCGCATGGTGCGTGCCCCCGGCGAGGCTCGCCGCCACGCCGTCCGCGAGGGCCGCCGCCGCGGCGTCCACCGCCGCTCCGGTGCTGCGCAGCGATCGCACCACGAGCTCGGGACTCCACGGGAAGCCGATGCGGCGCACCTCCTGCGGGGCGAGCGTGCCGGCGAGCACGCAGCCCACGTAGCCACGATCGTGCACCCGCAGCAGTTCGTCGTCGGTCGCCGCATGCGGCTCGATGAACTCGAACGGCGCTCCCGCGATCGCGAGCATCTCGAGCCGGCGGCGCAGGAGCGCGTACTTGGCCGCGGGGAAGCGATGGTCCGGCGGGAGCGGCAGCGGGTAGCGGTCCGATGGAAACAGGCGCATGCGGCCCTCCGTTGACACGACTCTCTACCGTGGCGGCATGCCCCGTGAAAACCCGGCGCCGCGCCGACCGGCGCCGACCCGGTCTGGCCTTGCGTTCCTGCGACAACAACGGGAAAGTGCTGCCAGTGGAACGCGACGACGCGCACCGCCCGGCGGCTCCGAATGCCCCCTTCTCCCCCACCCACATTCACGCCCGACTGGGAGGCATTCCTCACCGGCGGCGTCATCGTCGCGACGCTCTCGGCGATGCTCGTGGTCGGTCGGTCGGCCGACATGGCGATGATCGGCGGCGTGGTGGTGCTGCTGGCGGCCGGGATCCTCTCCCCCGCCGAGGCGCTCGGCGGCATGAGCAACGAGGGGATGGTGACGGTGGCGGCCCTGTTCGTGGTCGCCGCCGCCATCGACCGCACCGGAGCGCTCGCCGGGATCACCGGCCGGGTCCTCGGCCGGCCGAAGTCGCTCGCCTCGGCCCAGCTGCGGGCGATGGTGGTGCCCGGGGTGCTCTCCGCCTTCATGAACAACACGCCCGTGGTCGCGCTCATGGTGCCCGCGATCCGGGACTGGGCACGCAAGCAGCGGCTGAGCGTCTCGAGGCTGCTCATGCCGATGAACGACGCGGTCGTCCTGGGCGGCCTCTGCACGCTCATCGGCACGAGCACGAACGTGGTCGTGAGCGGGCTCTACGCCGCCAGGACCGGACGCACCCTCGGCATGTTCGACATCACGTGGCTGGGCGCGCCCCTCTTCGTCGCGGGGCTGGTCTACATCCTCGTCGCCAGCACGCGCCTCCTCAGGGACCGTCGGCCGGCGATGAGCCCGACCGATGACCCGCGCGAATACTCGCTCGAGATGGTGGTGGAGCCGGGCAGCCCGCTCGCGGGCCGCACGATCGAGCAGGCGGGCCTGCGGCACCTCGACGGGCTCTATCTCGTGGAGATCGACCGCGCCGGGCACGTCATCGCGGCGGTCGCGCCCTCCGAGCGGCTCGAGGCGGGTGACCGGCTCGTCTTCGTCGGCGTGATCGACTCGGTCGTCGAACTGCAGAAGATCCGCGGCCTGCGTCCGGCCACCGACCAGGTGTTCAAGCTCGACGACCCACGCTCCGAGCGGGTGCTCGTCGAGGCGGTGGTGTCGAACACCTGCCCGCTCGTGGGGAGAACGATTCGCGAGGGGCGCTTCCGCTCGACCTACGGGGCCGTCGTCATCGCCGTCGCCCGCAACGGCGAGCGGCTGCGGATGAAGATCGGCGACATCGCGCTCGAGCCGGGCGACACGCTCCTCCTCGAGGCGGGCCCCGACTTCGCGGAGCGTCAGCGGTCGAGCCGCCACTTCTACCTCGTCAGCGAGGTGCAGGGGGGCGCCCCTCCGCGTCACGACCGGGCATGGATCGCGTGCACCGTGCTCGTCGCGATGGTGCTCGCCGCCACGCTCGAGCTCGTGCCGATGGTCGCCGCCGCGCTCGTCGCCGCCGGCGCCATGGTGGCCACCCGCTGCATCTCGTCGACGGAGGCGCGGCGCTCGATCGAGTGGGAGTCGCTGCTCCTCATCGCCGCGAGCTTCGGGCTGGCGAGGGCGATGGACAAGACGGGGCTGGCCGAGTCGATCGCCGGTGCCACGATCGACCTCGCCCGGGGGCACCCGCACCTCTCGCTCGCGGCGCTCTACTTCGTCGCCATGCTCTTCACCGAGCTCATGAGCAACAACGCCGCGGCGGTCCTCACGTTTCCCATCGCCTGGCAGACGGCGGCCGATCTCGACGTCAACCCGATGCCCTTCGTGATGGCGATCACCGTGGCGGCGAGCTGTGGCTTCGCGACGCCGATGGGCTACCAGACGAACCTCATGATCTACGGTCCGGGCGGCTACAAGTTTGGCGATTACCTGCGGTTCGGCGGGCCGCTGAACCTGCTCGTGATGGCGATCACGGTGGCCCTGGCGCCGCTTCTCTGGCCCTTCTGAGCCGCCGCCGGCTTTCCAAACCGCGTCACCGGCCGTACCCTGCACGGGTCGACGGGATCGTTGAACGGCTCGAGCCGAGCCCGCCTCGAAGCGCCGGTCGGGGCCGCGATGAGCGACATCCTCTTCCACTACTACCGCGTCAACCCGACGACCTGGTTCTACCTGTCGTCGCTCCTGTCGATCGCGCTCTTCTTCAAGTTCAACCGGCTGCTGAGCGTCCGCAACGTCGACCTGCTCGGCCTCGTGCTCCTCGCCCCGGGCCTGCTCGCGGTCGAATACGGCGGCTTCAAGGCGAGCGACACGGCGCGTGAACTCGGCTACATCTGGATCTTCGCCGTCTCCGGCGCGTTCCTGCTGCGGATGCTCTTCGATTCGACGATGGTGCGCCGCCCGCTCCTCGAGCCGAATCTCACCACCGGCGGCCTCGTCTTTCTCGGCCTGTCGCTGCTCGTCTTCCTGCTGGCCAACGTGATCACGACACGGCCCCAGCGCGACGACCTCGCGGGGGCCGCCGCAGCCGACCGGATGACCGCCCGCGAGGCCGACGTCGACGCCGACCGCCTCGTGCGGCTCGGTCCCGGCTATCCCCTGCTCTTCCTGCTGCCGCGCATCTCCACGCAGCCGTTCCTCGCGACGCCGGAGCCGGGCGACGCCGACGATCCCGGCGAGGCGCGACGGCGCGTGCTCCACGAGACGACGGCGCGGGTCATGGCGATCGCGTCCCAGCTGGCGGTCGTCGGCGGCATGATCCTCATCGGCTGGCGCCACTTCGACAACGCGCGGCTGGGCATCGCGGCGGCCGTGCTCTACCTGCTGCTCCCCTACACGGCGACGATGACCGGCCGGGTCGACCACGCCCTGCCCGGCGCCCTCGTCCTCTGGGCCGTCGCGGCCTACCGCCTCCCCTTCGTCGCGGGCGTGCTCATCGGGCTGGCGATCGGAGCCATTTACTACCCCGTCTTCCTCCTGCCGCTGTGGTGCAGCTTCTACTGGGAACGGGGCGTGCGCCGCTTCGCGCTCGGCGTCACCGCGGCCCTCGGGGCCCTCGTCGTGGGCCTGTGGTTCACGTCGCCGGACGCGGGCGCGTTTCTCTGGCAGCTGCGGCAGATGATGGGCTGGATCCTGCCGAATGCGGTCGAGCTCGAGGGCTTCTGGGCCCTGCCCGGGTACGACCCGGTCTTCCGGCTGCCGGTGCTCGCGGGCTTCATCGCGATGATGGCGACCCTGGCGATCTGGCCGACGCCGAAGAACCTCGGCACGCTCATGAGCTGCTCGGCGGCCGTGCTCCTCGGCAGCCAGTTCTGGAAGGCCCACGACGGCGGGCTCTTCATGGCCTGGTACCTGCCCGTGCTCCTGCTCGTCGTCTTCCGCCCGAACCTCGAGAACCGGGTCGCGATGAACGTGCTCGGCACGGAGTGGTTCACGCGCCGCCGCCGCCGCCCGGTCGGTCCGCCGGTGGAACGGGCCGCCTGACGGCCGCGATGGTGCCACGCCTCACGGCGTCGCCCGCACCGGGTTGGTCAGCGTGCCCACGCCCTCGAGTTCGACCTCGACCACGTCCCCGGGCCGCAGCGCGGCCGTCTTGCCGGGCGTGCCGGTGAAGATGAGGTCGCCGGGGTGGAGCGTGACGTACCGGCTGATGAAGGAGACCGTCGTCGAAATGTCGTGGATGAGGTGGTCGGTCCGCTCCTCCTGCCGCACCTCGCCGTTGACCTTCAGCCGCAGGAGCAGGTCGCCGGAGTCGAGCCCGGTGGCGATCACGGGTCCCACCGGGCCAAAGGTGTCGGCCCCCTTGGCACGCCACCACTGCACGTCCTTGACCTGCTCGTCGTTCTGCCAGATCCGCTCGCTCACGTCGTTGCCCGCCGTCACGCCGAAGACGTGATCGAGCGCGTCCTCCGGCTTCACGTTCCGACAGGTCTTCCCGATCACTACGACCAGTTCCGCCTCGTAGTGCACGTCGGTGGCGTCGGGCGGCAGGACGATCGCCTCGCCGTCGGCGATGAGGCATGACGGGCTCTTCAGGAATGGCTGCGGGATGCGGAACTTCGGCGGAATCTCGGTGTCCTTCAGGTGGCTGCGGTAGTTGCCGGCCAGCGCGAAGACCTGCGTCGGCCGCGTCGGCGGCAGGATCCTGATCTCGCCGCGGGCGAAGGTCCGCGACGTGGGCCGTGGCGACGCGAAGAGGTCGCCCTCGAGCTCCCGCACGCGTTCCCCCTCGAGCACGCCGTAGGCGACGCGACCCTCCCGCTCGAACCGCAGGTAGCGCGCGGGCTCGGCTGCGGCGGCCTGCACCAGCGCGAGAACGAGGGCAGCCGGCCCGACCGGGACGAGCCGGCCCGGACGGGCACGGGTGATCGACTTCACACGCGGGAGGGCGCTCATCGGAGGGCTCCAGGAGGGAGGGTACGCGACGGGATGCACGGGAGCGCCTGGCAATCGCGGGCGCGACGTCCGTTTCGCGAGCGTGGCCTGGGCATGTCGGCGCTCACAGCAACGAGAGCGGGTTGATCCGGTTCGCCAGCGGCAGCGACACCGGACCTCCCACGCGGTGCGACTCGAACACGGCGGCGATCATCTCGGTGATCGCCC
>Ga0172376_10002214_pt1 | contig 24041 bp, 20 predicted proteins | sample Lak35m_FD_121114 | JGI IMG/M metagenome (GOLD analysis project Ga0172376, IMG submission 121114) | Freshwater microbial communities from Kabuno Bay, South-Kivu, Congo - kab_092012_35m | ecosystem: Environmental > Aquatic > Freshwater > Lake | place: Democratic Republic of the Congo: South-Kivu...
CAGTGACAGCTTCCTGCCACGCTTTTCGCCGGTTCCGGGGATTTTCAGGAAACCTTTCTAAGGGTGGTGCTGCATCAACTTCCGGACGAACGCCTCGCTCACCGAAAAACGCTCCGCAACCTCTGCCGTCGTTTCACCGGATTGCCTCGCTTCAAAAACACGCCGATGAATATCCATCGACAATGCTGTCGGCATGACTCCCCTCCTTGGGACCTATTGCCATTACAGCTGCAACTCAGTTATTATTCAATACATTTATCTGAAGTCTGCTTTAGCCCATCACCTTGGCCAGGAAACGGCTTGTGCGCTCGCTCGAGGGCCGGTCGATCACCTCGCGGGCGTCGCCCGTCTCGGCGACTCGCCCGTCGGCCAAGAGGGCCACGCGGTCGGCGGCCCTGCGGGCGAAGCCGATCTCGTGCGTCACCATCATGATGGTGAGGCCGTCCCGCTGGATCTCCTCGAGCACGGCCAGCACATCGGACTTGGTCTCGGGGTCAAGCGCGGCGGTGATCTCGTCGCAGAGGAGAACGCGGGGCCCCATCGCGAGGGCGCGGGCGATCGCCACGCGCTGCTTCTGCCCTCCCGACAGGCTGCCGGGAAACGCCGCGGCGTGCCCATCCATTCCGACCTTGCGCAGGAGGTCCATGGCCAGGTCGCGCGCCGCGGCGGCGGAAAGCCCGCCAACCCAGCGGGGCGCCGCCGAGACATTCGCCAGCGCCGACATGTGCGGAAACAACTGGTAATCCTGGAAGATCATCCCCACGCTCGAGCGGAGCCAGCCGAGCGATTGCCGGTTGGCGTCGGCCGAGAGCGTGCGCTCGCCGATGGCGACGATCCCCTGCTGGAACGGTTCGAGCCCGGCGAGGCATCGCAGGAGCGTCGACTTGCCGCCGCCGGAAGGGCCGATCAGCGCCATGGTGGAACCGGCGGGCACATCGAGCGAAACGCCATCGAGCACAATCCTGTCGGCGAATCGCTTGGCCAGGCCGTTGATGCCGATGCCAATCCCGCTCCGCGGGGATGCCGTGGTCATTGCTGGCGGCTCCAGGCGCGTTCAAGCCGCCTCGACAGGTAGCCCAGCGGCAGCGACAGGGCAAGGTAAAGCGCCGCGGTCACCAGCCCGATCTCGACGAACTTGAGGCTGCTCTTGGCGAGGATCTGGTACTGCTTGTTGAGTTCCACCAGGGCGATGGCGCTGGCGATGGAGGTGTCCTTGAACAGGGCCACGAGGTCTCCCGTCATCGGCGGCAAGGCGGTGCGAAGGGCCTGGGGCAGCACGACATGGGTGAAGGCGAGCCGCCGGGGCATGCCCAGGCAGGCGGCGGCTTCCCACTGGCCGCGCGGCACAGCCTGCAGCGAGGCGCGGTAGATCTCGGCCTCGTAGGCGGCGTAGTTGAGCCCCAGGCCCAGCGTGGCGGCGACAAACGGCGTGATCCACCCGGCGGCCCCGCCCCAACCGGCACCCTCCGCCACCGCCGGAAGGCCGAAGTAGAGAAAAAACAGAAGCAGCAGAACCGGAATGCCCCTGAAGAACTCCACATAGGCCACCGCCAGGGCGGCGATCGGCGGGGGGGCGTACAGCCGGGCCATGGCCACCAGCAGGCCCAACGACATCGCCAGGGCGAAGCTGCAGGCGGTGAGCTGAACCGTGACCAGTGCCCCCTCGAGCAGCAGCGGGATGTAGCGCGAGAGCGTCCAGTCCAAGGCGTCGGAATCGCCCTCGAGTTCCCAGTCGCCGCCGCTGGTGGCGGAAGCCAGCCGGGTTTCCTGGAAGTCGTCCCACAAACCCCACCTGACAAGGATGGCCTTGAGGGCGCCGTCGGCGATCATGCCGTCGATCGCGAGGTTGAGGCGCTCCAGCAGCGGATGGTCGTCCGGATGAACGGCGATGGCGTACCGGCCGGGGGCGAAGGGGTCGCCCGCGAACTCCAGCGCCGGGTCGTTGCGCGCGTAGGAAATCGCCATCGGCAGGTCGAGCAGCACGGCGTCGAGGCGGCCCAGGGCCAGGTCGCGGTACGCCTCGGTGGGCGCCGGGTATCCGGCCACCTCGACCCCGTCGGCGGCCAGCAGGCGCTCCGCCGCCGTGCCGTCCATGGTGCCCACGCGGGCCCGGGGCAGGGCCTTGAGCAGGTCGGGGTAGTCCCGGAACCGGCCCTCGCCCTTCCGGCGCACCAACTGCTGCCTGTAAAGGTAATAGGGCCTCGTGAAGGCGACTTCCCGGCGGCGGTCGGGCGTCACCTCCAGGCCGTTCATGGCCAGGTCGAAGTCGCGCTTTTTCAGCCCGGGAACCAGGTTGTCGAACGGATACTGCGTGAACTCGATCGCCCGGCCGAGCCGCTTCCGGAGTTCGTGGACAATGTCCACCTCGAATCCAACGCGTTCAAAGCCGTCTCCCGACGGCCGCTTGAAGCAGTAGGGGGCGCCGCCCTCCTCGTCGCATCCCCATCGCAGGGGCGCCTCGCCGGGCGCGAGGCCCAGCGCGCCTACCAGGATCGCGAGCGGCCAAACGCCTGCCATGTCTCCTCCTGGAGCAGCACAAGAACACACCAGACGCCGAAGAACGGCCCGATCATCGCGCAGCCGCACGGGCTGAGGCACGGCAGCGCGTTCACCACCGCCCCCGCCATCGCCAGGCCGTAGTTTCCTCCGGTTTGCAGGGCCCTTCCCCCCGCTATTCCAACCATCCCCGCGGACAATCCGCCCACCGCGAAGAATGTCGCCATGTTCAGGTAGGCCCTGTGGACATCGTCGATGCTGGCGTTTTCCTTCTTCAGCTTCACGCGCAGGGCTTCCGCCTGCTCGGGCTCGCGCCTCTCCATGAGCCGCAGCAGCGACTCGGGGTCAGACGAGGCGAAGACGACGGCGGCGAACGCGGCGGCAAGGCCCGCCAATAGGTTCATGACGCCGCAGAACATGAGGAAGGCGCCGGCGATGGCCATGCGCACCTGAGCGGAATGCGGGGCGGCGGGAACCGCCGGGGCCGGCGCCGGTTCCGCTTCCGGCTCCACCAGCTTCGGAATGCCCGAGCTGTAGTCGTAGCGGGGGCCGGGGGCGGACGGGGGGCCTTCCATCTGGTGGGCGCTTCTCCGAAGGACGTCTTGCCGATCGTACCACCGCCAGTCGGCGGCGCAATGGCGGCGCTAGCGCCGCTCGAAGTGGGTGTCGCGGTCGGGCCAGCATCCGGGGGCGTGGATGTCGAGCAGGGTGAGGCCCTCAAGGCCGGCGGAGAACGAGTGCCGGGTACCCGGCGGGAGGCGGAGGAACACTCCCGGCTCAAGGTGGTGCGCCTTGCCGTCAAGCCACGCCGTTCCGCTTCCCGCGAGCACGAAGTAGGCCTCCTCCGCCACCAGGTGGTAGCTGACGGGCGTGACGGCGCCGGGGTCGAGCCGGACATGCCAGGCGGTCAGCGCGCCCTCCTCGTCGCGGCGCACGAGCGGTTCGAGGTGATAAGGCCCCAGCGAGCGGTCCGCCAGCAACTCACCGGGCTTCCTGACGATGATGCCGAGACTTGGTTCCGCCATCGGGGCCTCCCGATCCGCCACGCCATCTGGATTCCAGCAGGCTCCAGGGATATGATTCATTGGCTAAATTACCGAAACGAGAGAAATCAGTCCTGTGACAGATCCGATTGCCGAGCCCGCCACCACGAACGCGGACGCCACCCCGGAAACGGCCGGGAATACACCGGACACCGGTTCGACAGAGCCCCAGACCAACGGTTTTTCCGGCATGCGGCTGCGCCCCGAGTTGTTCGAGGCGCTGTGCCGGGCCGGCTACAGCAACCCCACGCCGATCCAGCGCGAGGTGATCCCGCTGGCCCTGGCGGGCCACGATGTCATCGGCCAGGCCCAGACCGGAACGGGCAAGACCGCCGCGTTCCTCGTCCCCTTCCTGCACCGCTGGAAAACGCTCCATGAGACGGGCGCCTCGGGCCTCGTGCTCGTGCCGACCCGCGAGCTGGCCCTTCAGGTGGTCGCCGAGGCCAGGAAGATCGCCTGCGACCCCGACTTCGCCGTCGCCGCCATCTACGGCGGGCAGGCCATCGGCCCGCAGATCACCGCGATCAGGAAGAACACCCCGCTGCTCGTCGGCACGCCGGGCCGGGTCATCGACCACCTCATGCGCGGAACCCTGCGCCTCGACGGCCTCAAGTACGCCGTGCTCGACGAGGCCGACCGCATGCTCGACATCGGCTTCAGGCCCGACATCGAGAAGATCCTGCGCCGCTGCCCCGCCGACAGGCAGACCCTGCTGCTCTCGGCCACCATGCCCGACGATGTGCTGAGGCTGGCGCACCGCTACCAAAAGGATCCCAAAACAGTCCAGATCACGCCCGAAACCCCCACCGTGGCGCGGATCAGGCAGTCGTATGTCGCCGTCGACGAGGACCGCAAGCTGCCCCTTCTGCTCAAGCTCCTCCAGACCGAGCAACCCCGCGCCAGCATCATCTTCGTCGAGCGCAAGCGCTGGGCCGAGAACCTCTACCGGGACCTCCGGCAGACCGTCAAGGGCGTCTCGATGATGCACGGCGACCTGCCCCAGGGGATGCGCACGAAGATCATGCAGGCGTTCCGCGACGGCGTCATCAAGCACCTCGTCGCCACCGATGTCGTCGGCCGCGGGATCGATGTGAAGAATCTCTCCCATGTCTTCAATTACGACATCCCGGAGGATCCCGACGCCTATGTGCACCGCATCGGCCGCACCGGCCGCATCGGCGCCGACGGCGTGGCGATCGCCTTCGTCTCGCCCGACCAGGGCCACCGCCTCACCAATGTCGAGTCGTTCATCAACAAGCTGCTCGACAAGCGCGAGGTGGAAGGCTTCGAGGGCGTCCGCCCCAAGGACCTCCCGCAGCCCGAGGAGCCCAAGGAGCAGGCTCCTTCCCAGCCCGTCTTCGGCCGCCGGGTGAAGAAATACAGCAACAGGCTCTGATCGCCTCCGCGCCACCCGGCCCCCGGGACGCGTAGACTTGCCCGTGGGGGGCGCGCGACGCCCCGCCGCGGAGGGTCGAGCCGTGACGAGCGAGATCGATTGCCGGGGCCCCGCCCGGGCCACCGTTCCCGGCGCTCCGCTGGGCGCCGCCGAACTTCACTCCATAAACGCCTACTGGCGGGCCTGCAACTACCTCGCCGCGGGCATGATCTACCTCCGCGCCAACCCGCTGCTGCGCGAGCCGCTCCAGGCCGGGCATGTCAAGAAGCGGCTCCTGGGACACTGGGGCTCAAGCCCCGGCCTGTCGTTCTGCTACACCCACCTCAACCGCATCATCCGCCAGCGCGGCGAGGAGGTGATCTTCCTCGCCGGGCCCGGCCACGGGGCCCCGGGGGTGATCGCCCCGGTGTACCTGGAGGGCGCCTATTCCGAGGTCTATCCCGGCTGCGGGCAGGACATCCGCGGCATGGAGCAGCTTTTCCGCTCGTTCAGCTTTCCCGGCGGGGTGGGCAGCCACTGCACGCCGGAACTGCCCGGAAGCATCCACGAGGGGGGCGAACTGGGATACAGCCTGTCCCACGCCACCGGGGCGGTGCTCGACAACCCGCGGCTGGTCGCCGCCGTCGTCATTGGCGACGGGGAGGCGGAAACCGGCCCGCTGGCGGCGTCGTGGAACGGCGGGCGGTTCCTCAACCCCGCCACCGACGGCGCCATCCTGCCCATCCTCCATCTCAATGGTTACAAGATCAACAACCCCACCGTGCTGGCCCGGATTCCCCGCGCCGAGCTCGTCGCGTTCTTCTCGGGCCTGGGATACGAGCCGCTGCTGGTGGAGGGCTCGGAACCCGAAAGCATGCACCAGGCGATGGCCGCCACCCTCGACGCCGCCTTCGACCGCATCGCCGCCATCCGCGCGGCGCGCAAGCCCGAACGGGCCCGCTGGCCGGTCGTCATCCTCCGCAGCCCCAAGGGATGGACGGGGCCCGGCAGCGTCGACGGTGTTCCCGTGGAGGGAACCTTCCGGTCGCACCAGGTTCCGCTCGCGGGCATCGCGGGGAATCCGGCGCACCTCGCCCAACTGGAGGCGTGGCTGGCGGGTTACCGACCCGGGGAACTGTTCGACGAGTCGGGAGCCCTGCTGCCGGAGTTGCGCGTGCTGGCCCCCTCGGGCGCGGCGCGCATGGGCGCCCGGCCCGAGGCCAACGGCGGGTTGCTGCGCAGGCCGCTCAGGCTGGGAGACCACCGGGCCCACGCCGTCGCCGTCGAGGCCCCCGGCGCCACCCGCGCCATGAACACCGCGCCCTTGGGCCGCTGGCTCCGCGACATCATGCGCGACAATCCCGGGGCCTTCCGCGTCTTCGGGCCCGACGAGACCGCCTCCAACAAGCTCCACGCGCTCTTCGAGGTCACGGGCAAGACATGGCTCGCCGAGCGCCTGCCCTGCGACGACCAGGGCGGGCACCTCGCCCCCGACGGCCGGGTCATGGAGATCCTCTCCGAGCACACCCTCGAGGGCTGGCTCGAGGGCTACCTGCTCACCGGCCGGCACGGGCTGCTCTCCACCTATGAGGCGTTCGTGCATGTCATCGACTCAATGGTCAACCAGCACGCCAAGTGGCTCGCCAAGTCGAGGGAACTGCCTTGGCGGGCCAGCGTGGCCTCGCTCAACCTCCTCATCACCTCCACGGTCTGGAGGCAGGACCACAACGGCTTCACCCACCAGGATCCCGGGTTCATCGACCTCGTCGCGAACAAGAGCCCCGAGGTGACCCGCGTCTACCTGCCTCCCGACGCCAACTGCCTCCTGGCGGTCGCCAACCACTGCCTCGCGAGCGTCGACTATGTGAATGTCATCGTCTGCGACAAGCAGGACCACCCGCAGTTCCTTTCCGTGGAACAGGCGGAGCGCCACTGCGCCAAGGGGCTGGGGCTGTGGGAATGGGCCAGCACCGACATGGGCCTGGAACCAGACGCCGTGCTGGCCGGCTGCGGCGACATCGCCACCCAGGAGGCCCTCGCGGCCGCCAAGCTCCTCAGGCAGCACCTGCCCGAGCTGCGCCTCAGGTTCGTCAATGTGGTCGACCTCTTCCGCCTCGCACCCGAGGCCGACCATCCGCACGGGCTACCCGACCGGGAGTTCGAAACCCTGTTCACCACCGACAAGCCCGTGATCTTCAACTTCCACGGCTACCCGTACATGATCCACCGGCTCGCCTACCGGCGGGCCAACCACGAGAACCTCCATGTGCGCGGCTACAGGGAGCGCGGGAACATCAACACGCCCCTGGAGCTGGCGATCAGCAACCGGATCGACCGCTTCACGCTGGCGCGCGATGTCATCAGCAGGGTTCCGCGTTTCCGCGTCTCGGCGGCCCACCTGCGCGAGAAGCTGCTCGACGAGCAGCTCGACTGCCTCAGGCACGCCCACGAGCACGGCGTCGACCGCGAGGACATCGTCAACTGGCGCTGGACAACCTGACCCGGGCGGGCTTGGCCGGCGGCGCGGCGGGCTTGGCCGGCGGGGGAGACGCCGGCTTCGACTGCATGCGGGGCAGCAGTTCCGGCAGGTTCGCCACACGCATCGCCGTCACCGTCATCACCTGGGCCCCCTGCACCAGGTCGGGCCACCTCGCCTTGTCGAGCGTGTCGCTCTGCGTGTGGTGGGTCAGGTAATACTCGGCGGGATCCTGGTGGAAGGCGAACCCGGGAACTCCCTCCGCCGCGAACGACAGGTGGTCGGTGCCCCCTTGGGTTCCCTGCACCACCGCGACCCCGAGTTCCTTGAGGATGCCGAGTTCCCGTTCCAGCACCGGCTTGGCGTCGTCGAAGCCTTGCAGCGGAATCTCCGTCACCCGGCCGGTGCCGGTGTCGTGCACCAGGGCCATCGAGGTCCTGGCCATCTCGTCCTTGTGCCTTTTGACATACTCCTTCGATCCGAAAAGGCCCTGTTCCTCGCCGGTGAACAGGACGAAGCGGATGGTCCGGGCCGGCCTGATACCCTTTTTCGCAAGGGCTCCCAGCACCCTGGCGGCCTCCAGCACCACGGTGGTCCCGGTGCCGTTGTCCGTCGCGCCCTGTCCCAGGTCCCATGAATCGAGGTGGGCCCCCACCACGACGAACTCGTCGGGCTTCGAGGCGCCGCGGATCTCCCCGACCGTGTTGTAAACCGTCACCGGCCCGGGAATGAGCTTGTTGGAGATCTCCACCTCCACGCGCGGCGGCGACCCTTCCCGCGTCGCCAGCCGGTGGAGCATCGCGTAGTGGTCGTGCGTGACGAAAACGGAGGGAACCGGTTCGCTGGCGGTGGCCCGGTCGGCGCCCTTCCATGATCCGGTCATGTTGAGCAGGCCGTGCGGCTTGGCCGAATCGGCGAGCACGCAGGCGGCGCCTTCCTTCTGGGCCATCTCAAGGACCTGGGTTCGCAGCGCCAGGCCCGACTGGATTCCCGGCCTGGGCCTGCCCGGGACCGACTTCTTGTCCCTGGGATTGCCGACCTCGCTGACGGGAATGATCTCCGCTGGCTTGCCCGGCAGGATGACCGCGTCCTTTAGCTTGCCCTGATAGGCCTTCAGGTCGTCGGCCTTGGCGGCATTGATCACCACCACGGGCCCGGTCACCTTGCCCTTGGTGCCGGTTGTCCACGCCCGGGAGGCCGCGTGGATCTCACGCCCGTTGGCCGGCTCCACCAGCCTCATCCGGCAGACGCCCCTCTCCCAGCCCGCGGGTATCTCCCAGGGTTCCAGCCTGACATTCTCGAGGCCATAAGACTTCAACCGCTCCGCCGTCCAGTCGTTGGCCTTCTTGAGGTTGGCGCTGCCGGTCATCCGCGCCCCGATGACATCGCACAGGTGGGTGAGGTTCGCCTCGACCGCCGGTTTGTCCTTCACCTCCGCGACGATCATGCGGTCGATCTCGGCGGGGGCCGGCACCGGGGGTTTGCCGTCGGCGCCGGCATGGTTCATGCCCGCGGTGGCCAAGCCGGCCATGATGCCCGCCAGGCACGCCAAATGCCGACAAGACGCCTTCGATCGCATGGTTGGTCCCCCATTCCGCCCTTGGGCGGGGCCTCCGCTGTTCACCCGGCGGTGATGCCAAGGGCGATGCATCCGGTTGACTAACTCATTTTTTTTATGATAGTAGGTAAAGAGGCAATTTTTCTTAATTATCACATCAGGAGTCATGCCGTGCCCCCCACGATCCGGAAGGGGTTCACCCTCATCGAACTTTTGGTGGTGATCGCCATCATCGCCGTGCTGATCGGCCTGCTCGTCCCCGCCGTGCAGAAGGTCCGCGAGGCCGCCAACCGCATGAATTGCGCCAACAGGCAAAAGCAGATCGCCTTGGCGCTCCACAATTATCACGACGCCAATGGGTTGTTTCCTCCCGGCCAGCCATTGGGTTATTTCTCCGGCACATGGTACGCCGATGTGGGTTCGATGGACCGCAACCGCAGCAACTGGTCCGCTTTCATCCTTCCCTACATCGAACAGGACGCCTTGGGAACCCAGCTTCAGACTCTTCTTGGCAACCAGAACGGTGGCTACACCTGCTACGCCGCATTTTCCACGACCGTGATCCCAACATTCCTTTGCCCTTCCGATCCGGGAAGCCCCAAGATCGCCACCACCGCCGGCAACGCCCAGGGTTTCCATATCAATTTCATCGCTTGCCACGGCAACAGCTTTGCCACGCCCACCGCCGACCCGCGCGGACTCAAGCTGAACGGCATGTTCTTCGGCATGTCGAAAACTCGCATGGCCGATGTCATCGACGGCACCACCAACACCGTCATGGTGAGCGAACTGCTTCAGGGAAGCGACTCGGCCGCGGGAGGCCATGATGTTCGCGGCAGGATGTGGAACACCGTCCGCGCCGGCACCACTTTCAGCACGATTTACCCGCCCAACTCCACGATCGGCGACAACACCCAGGGATACTGCGGAGCGACCCAAGGCGCTCCCTGTGGCGCGCAATCGGGTACAAACGCCTTCACGATCGCCAGAAGCCGGCATTCCGGCGGCGTGAACACGGCGTTGGCCGATGCCTCCGTCCGCTTTGTCACCAACTCCGTCACTCCAGCCACCTGGCTCGGGCTGGGCACGCGGGCCGGCGGCGAGGTTGTCGCGCTCGACTGATCCGGAGACATACCATGCGATTTTTCCTTTTTCTTCTGTCGGCGGTCCTGGCGGCGGTTTCAGGATGCATGGGCGACGGCCTCGCCGAGGTATCGGGCACCGTCACGATGGACGGCCAGCCCCTCAAGGACGGGGAAATCATCCTCGAGTCAACCGACCAGAAATCCACGCCGGCTGGCTCCAAAATCTCCGAGGGTGCCTACACCATGCGGACCACCCCCGGCCCGAAGGTCGTGCGCATCCTCGCCTCCCGGCCGACCTCGAAACCCGATCCCGTGATGGGCAGCGCGGCCCGCGAAGCCGCGATCGGGCCCGAATACAACACGAAATCCACCCTGCGCGCCGCCATCAATCCCGGCAAGCAGGCCGGACTTGATTTTCAAGTCAAGGAATTGCCGAAAAAGCCCTGACACTCCGGATCAGGCCATGAAAAACCCCGCCGGAGGGGGGTTCCTCCGGCGGGGCCGATCAGGCGGAGTCGCCAGCGCCTCAGTTGAGGTCGTTGACCTCGCCGCCATCGCGGGTGACAAGGCGCGCGAAGGTGCGGATGTTGGTCGAGGCGGCGATGAATCGAACCGAACCATCCACCAGGGTGGCATTCACTCCGCCGGAATGGAAGCTGTAGATCTGGCTGGTGCCGTCGGTTCCATAGAAGGTTGAGGCGGGCCCGCCCTCGGCGATGTAATCGATCCCGTTTGTCACATTGATGAAGCTGGAACCGCCCTTGGTGGTGCCCGCGGCGTTGGTTCCCAGCAGGTAGGGGATCTCGCTGGCGGGTCGGCACCATCCGCCACCGTTCACCCGGGCCTGGGGCGTCGCGGGCACGGCGAGCTTTCCGTTGCGGTAGATGTCGGGCCGGCCCGCCGATTCCGTCACGAACAAGGTGTTTGAGGTTCCGTCGAGGAAATCCGCGAAGCGAAGGCCCTGCGTCTTGGAGATGGCGCCCTTCGTGGTGCCGACGCTCGCGGCATCGACGAGGTTGAGGCCGCCGGCACCGGATCCCAGGTTGGCATGCACCCCATAGATACCCGCATAATCGGTGTTGGCCACGATGTTGGTCCAGGCGGGTGTGGTGTCGGGGGCGCCGTCCTGCTTTTGCCCGCTGGGCGACGATGGGCACTCATAGGTCTTGATGCGGGTGCTGGTTAACGGCGTGTTCGCGGGCAGCGCCCAGTTCTGGGTGAGGTCGATCCGCTTGAAGAGGGCATCCTGCTCGATGTACGGGAGGATGTAAGTGGCCCAGCGCACCCGGACGGTGGAATTCAGTGAGGGGCGGATGTTCGCCGGAATCACGCCATTGGCGTCGTGGTATCCGTGAAGGGCCATGCCGACCTGCTTGAGGTTGTTGGTGCAACTCATGCGGTTGGCGGCCTCGCGCACCTTCTGCACGGCGGGGACCAGCAAGCCGATCAGCACCGCGATGATGGCGATCACAACAAGCAGTTCAATCAGGGTGAAGGCATCGCGGGAATTCGCGACCTTCGGCGAAAGGCTCATATCCGGCTCCTTCTTAATTTATCAACATGACCAACAACATAGACCTTCATGTTGACAAACATAGTAAACAATTAAATTCCCAGCTTGTCAACCCAAATGATCATTTTTCCGATCATTTCGATAATGATTTAAATGAATGCAGCCTCTGCCTGCTTCTAGGGCGCCTCAAAGGCATGGCAGGCGACTGAGTTGCTCAAAATGTGGGGGAAATGGCGTGATTCGTCTCTTTTCCCGTTTTGCGGCCCCCTCTGGCACAGCAATTGCCCAATATCCCTTGGTTTCAATGCTCCGGGCACCTCTCCATGCTGACCATGCGCCGCTCCAACACCACCTCTTGGTTTGATGGTTACCAACCCCGAGGTTGGGATGAGGTGGTCTCCGATGGCGGCGCCATCCGCCCCCACTACCAAGACATCGCCCACAGGCTTTCCGATCTCAATCCCGCCGATGTCGAACGCCGGCATCGCCTGGCCGACCTCACGATGCGCCAGCAGGGCATCACCTTCACCGTTTATGGAAGGGACCAGGGGGTCGAGCGGATCATGCCGTTCGACCCCATGCCGAGGGTGGTTCCCGCCGACGAGTGGGAACGGGTGGAACGCGGTCTCAAGCAGCGGATCAGGGCCCTCAACCTGTTTGTTCACGATGTGTATCACGACCGGAAGATCCTCAAGGACAAGATCATCCCCGCCGAACTTGTGCTGGGCTGCACCGCCTACCGGCGCGAGATGGTCGGCATCCAGGTTCCCGGCGACATCTACATTCACATCTGCGGCACCGACCTCATCCGCGATCCCTCCGGGGAGTACCTGGTTCTCGAGGACAATGGCAGAACCCCCTCCGGCGTGAGCTATGTGCTCAAGAACCGCCAGGTGATGAAGCAGGCCTTCGCCCCGATTTTCGGCGACTATTCCATCCGGCCGGTGGACGACTATCCCGCCAGGCTGCTGGCGATGCTCAGGCATGTGGCGCCCGGCGGAATCGAGGACCCCACCATCGCGGTCCTCACTCCCGGCCTGTACAACTCGGCCTACTTCGAGCACAGTTTCCTGGCGCGGCAGATGGGCGTGGAACTGGTGGAAGGCCGCGACTTGGTCGTTGAAAACGGGTATGTCCACGCCCGCACCACCACCGGGCTCAAGCGCATCGATGTGCTTTACAGGCGGGTGGACGACCAGTTCCTCGATCCGCTGGTTTTCAAGCCCGACAGCATCCTCGGCGTGCCCGGACTTTTGGGCTGCTACCGGGGCGGGCGCATCAACCTGGCCAACGGCATCGGCACCGGAGTCGCCGACGACAAGGGCGTCTACCCGTTCGTTCCCGACATGATCCGCTACTATTTGGCCGAGGAACCCGTCCTCAGGAATGTCGAGACCTACAGGCCCACCATCCCCTCGCACAAGCAGCATGTGCTGGCGAACCTCCACAAGCTGGTGGTCAAGGCGGTGGACGGTTCCGGCGGCTACGGCATGCTCATCGGTCCGGCGAGCACCGCCGAGGAACGCGAGCTTTTCGCGCGCAAGATCGAGGACAACCCGCGCGCCTACATCGCCCAGCCGACGATCCAGTTGAGCCAGCATCCCACCTTCGTGGACGGCAAGCTGTCGGGCCGGCATGTCGACCTCCGGCCCTTCATCCTTTACGGGGAGGAAATATTCGTGCTTCCCGGCGGGCTCACCCGGGTGGCGCTGAGGGAGGGCAGCCTGGTGGTGAACAGCTCGCAGGGAGGCGGCAGCAAGGACACATGGGTGCTGGCGTGATGATGCCGACCACGCGCGCCCAGGAACCCGGAAAGAGTGGGGCCATGCTCAGCCGCGTCGCCGAGAACCTTTTCTGGGCCGCCCGCTATGTGGAGCGGGTTGACGGGCTGGCCCGTCTCATGGACCAGGCGTTCCTGGTGGAGTTTGACGCCGGTTTCGGCGACGGCGATTCCGGCCCCGTCGAGGCGATCCTCGAGATCCTCAGTTGCCGGGCCCAGTTCACGCGGGAGACGGTCGACGCCGCGCGCCAGTCGCCCCAGGACTTGCTGCGCTGGCTGGCCTTCAGCAAGTCGGGCCTCGTCTCGATCCGCTCGATGGTGGCCGCGGCGCGCGAGAACGCCCGATCCACCCAGGAGGCCCTGAGCGCCGAGGCCTGGAACCAGATCAACCGGTTCCACCTGTCGATGTCGAGCCGCAAGGCCGAGGCGCGGTTTGCCGCGTCGCCGGCGCGCTTCCTCGAGGCGGTCAAGAGGTCGTGCGTGCTCTTCGCCGGGCTTGTTGATGCCACCCAGCCCAGGGACGAGGCGTTCCACTTCATGCAGTTGGGCGGTTTCCTCGAGCGGATCGACATGACCAGCCGCATCCTCGCCAGCGCCGCGGGCACCGCCCTGATCCAGTCGGCCGACGACGAGGCCGCCGGCGGCGACCTCGAGGGCCTGCGCTGGTCCGGCCTCCTCAAGGCCGTGGGCGCGCAGGAGGCCTACCTCCGCAGGTTCCGGGGCGACATCACCTCCGAGGGCGTGCTCCGCTTCCTGCTTCTGGAGCAGGAGTTCCCCCGCTCGCTTCGGTTCGGGCTCAACCGCTGCATGGAATCGCTCCAGGAAATCAGCGGCATGGAACGGAGCCATCATGTCTCCGAGGCCGAGCGGCTGCTGGGCCGCCTCGAAAGCGACCTCCGCTACCTCGAGCCCTCCGACATCCTCGCCCGCGGCCCCGTCAACTTCCTCGGCGAGATCCAGAACACCTGCGCCAAGGTGGGCACCGAAATCGCCAACGAGCGTTTCGTCTGATCCTTTTTTTGGAGACTCTCCCATGTTGCTTCGCATCGAACACGAAACCGTGCTGTCGTACGACTCGCCCGTCTTCGAGCATGTCTTCGAGCTGAGGATGGCGCCCGTCTCCGACGACGACCAGACCTCGCTGGGCTACAGGCTGCGCGTCAGCCCCCTCGTGCCCAGCACCCCCTACCGCGACGGCAATGGCAACCGCGTCGAGCTGATCACCGTGCTGAGCCCGTGCCAGAAGATCACCGTCCGGGCCACCAGCTTCGTGCGAACCCATCGCCGCCCCGCCTCCGAGCGCATCGCCGAAGTCCGGGTGGTGGATGCGGGATCCGACCAGCCGGGCGCGCTCGACGCCCTCGACTACCTCGGCTTCACCAGCCTGGTGGACCGCGGTCCCTGGCTCGACAGCCTTGTCTCCGAGCTGGGCTCATCCGGGGATTGGCCGCTGGAGGCGTTCGTCGGCAAGGTCACGGCGCTGATCAAGTCGCGGGTCAAGTACGAGAAAAGCCGCACCGAGGCGGGCACGCCCGCCTCCGAGGCGCTCAAGCTGGGCGCCGGCGTCTGCCAGGATTTCTCGCACCTGTTCATCGCCGTCTGCCGCAGGATCGGCATCCCGTGCCGCTATGTCAGCGGCTACATCAACCAACCGGGTGAAATCGAAAGCCACGCCTGGGTGCAGGTTTGGTCCGGCGCGGCGCAGGGATGGGTGGACTACGACCCCACGCATTCCTGCCTGGTGGGCGACGACCATGTCGTGGTGGCCATCGGCCGCGACTATGGCGATGTGCCGCCCAACCGCGGCGCCTGGCGCGGCGACGCCAAGGAATCGATCCAGGTGGGGGTGCGGGTGCAGGCGGTGCCGCGCCTGCCGGCCGACTGGATTGACGCCGACTCGCTCCCCTTGGCGATCACGGGGCGGGAGCCTTCAGGTGGTGGCGGAAGCCGAAGGCAGGGCAGGCCTTCGGTACGGCAGTTCCAGCGGATGTTGTACCGGCAGCAGCAGCACCAGCAGCAGCAGTAGTCGTGATGCTGCCCATGGTTTTGGGGGTGTGGCCGTGGTGAACGGGGCCGTCCAGGCAGTCGGGGGCGTGTTGCCCCCGGCTGGACCTCCCGGGTTCCTGGGCGGCCCGCGTTCCCCACGGGAACTCCGGAACCTCACCAGGAAATCGGTATCAAACGAGGGCCGTGGCGAAACCCATCGACTGGCTGATCCCAGGTGACGGGGCCTGCGATGGATCAGGTTCGGGGATGACCGCTTCAAGGTCCCGGCCCTTGCCGACCAGTTCCCCGCGGATCACCGCCTTGTCACGCGGCGCGTGAATGCCGATTTTTACCCTGTTTCCTGTGATCTCGACGACGCTCAACACGATGTTGCCGTCGATCACGATCTCCTCACCCACCTTGCGACTGAGCACAAGCATGACTCACCCTCCTGGTGCGACCCGCCGCAGACGGTTTTCCCGGCGGCCTTGTTCACGGATGAATTTAAGTCTAGGGCTCTCACATTTACTGTACGGCGCAATCGTCAAGACTGTTCAAATTATTAGTTCTTAAATTAAGAAAAAGCAAGGTTCTACTCTGGACACGCGATTTCCTCATGGGAAGCCCCGTCAGTTGTCGGCCCGTCACCACATCCCGCGCAAAGGGCGAACTGGCAGCGGGTGCAGCGCTGCATGGCACCGCACTGGAGAAGCGACCCGGCGCACACGGGGCAGCATCCATGGCTTTCGCCCCGGGGAAAAACGGCGAGAACGGGAGTTTCGGCGTGACGCATGGCAAGGCCTCCTGGGGAAAACAAACATGAGTGAACATATTTACACTTAAATGAACGCCTGTTCAACACCATTTCGTTCCTGAATGCCCGATTTTTGGTGGCGCTCCGCCTTGTCATCCATCACCATGATCAATCTTGGATTGTCATCGCATGGAGACCCGGTTCATGACCGCCAGCCCTATTCGCGACCGCCGCCTCTTTCTTCAGGGACTTTTAGCCGGTTCCGCGGCATTCGCCCTCGGTACCACCCGGCTCAACGCCCAAACCGCTCCCTGGTTCCGGGTGTCACTGGCCCAATGGTCGCTTCACCGCGCCTTTTTCGCCAAGAAGCTGGATGCCATGGAATTCCCGGTGATCGCCAAGCGCGACTTCGGCATCGAGGGGGTCGAGTTCGTCAACCAGTTCTACAAGGGCAAGGCCGAGGACACGGCGGTGCTCGACGGCCTCAAGAAGCGCTGCGCCGACAACGGCGTGACCCCGCTCCTGATCATGTGCGACGGCGAGGGATTCCTGGGTGACGCCGACAAGGCCAAGCGCGCCCAGGCCGTGAAGAACCACCACAAGTGGGTGAACGCCGCGGTGGCCCTCGGTTGCCACAGCATCCGCGTGAACGCCTACTCCACGGGCAGCCCCGAGGAACAGATGGAGCGCGCCGCCGAGGGCCTCGCCTCGCTGACGGAATACGGCACATCCAAGAACATCAACATCATCGTCGAGAACCATGGCGGGCTGTCGAGCAACGGGGAGTGGCTGGCCGGCGTGATGAAGAAGGTGAACAACCCCCGCTGCGGCACCCTGCCGGACTTCGGCAACTTCCGCCTGGGCGAGGGCAAGGAATACGACCGCTACAAGGGCGTGAAGGAGATGATGCCGTTCGCCAAGGGAGTGAGCGCCAAGTCGCACGACTTCGACGCCAACGGCGACGAAACCAAGACCGACTACAAGCGGATGCTGGAAATCGTGAAGGGCGCCGGATATCGTGGTTGGATCGGCATCGAGTACGAGGGCGGGAAGCTGTCGGAGCCGGAAGGCATCGTCGCGACCCGCAAGCTGCTCGAGAAGGTGCGGACCCAACTGGCCGGCGCCTGACCCCGAGACAATAACCCGCCCCGCTTGGCCCCCCTAGAGATTCACCGGAGTTCCGAACATGTTTCGAGCGTTCGTCGCCCTCGCGTTCCTCCTCGGCCTCACCGCCGTTTCAATCGTCGCCCAGGAAAAGGTGAAGCGCACGCCGGCCGAGGACAAGGCCATTGAGAAGCTGCGCTCGCTGGGCGCCCTGGTGCTTGAGGTGGCCCAGAACGACCCGCGACTGGAGGTTTCCTATCTCCAGAAGATCGACAACTTCGGCGACGAGCACCTGACGCCGCTGAAGGACCTCAAGACGGTGCACTCCCTCAACCTGCGCGCCCAGCCCGTCACCGACGCCCATGTGGCCAACCTGAAGGGGATGACGGCCTTGGCGCGGCTGCATCTCGAGAAGACCAAGATCACCGACAAGGCGCTTGAGACGGTGGGCGGCCTTTCCGGCCTTGAATACCTCAACCTCTACGAGACGGGCGTGACCGACGCCGGCTTGGGCAGCCTCAAGGGCCTCTCGAAGCTGAACCAGCTTTACCTGTGGCAGACGAAGGTGACCCCCGCCGGCGCCGACGCGCTCAAGAAGTCGCTCGCCAAGTGCGACATCAACCGCGGCGTGGAGTTCGTGCCGATCGTCGCCAAGGAAGATCCCAAGAAGGAAATGAAGAAGGACACGAAGAAGGCCGAGGCGAAGAAGGACGCCAAGAAGGCCGAGGAAAAGAAAGATGCCAAGAAGGCTGAGGAGAAGAAGGCCGAGGAAAAGAAAGATGCCAAGAAGGCTGAGGAGAAGAAGGCCGAGGAAAAGAAAGATGCCAAGAAGGCCGCCGACAAGAAGTGACCTCGCGGCAACCGCAGCCATCACAAGAAACGCGCCCCGTTCCGGGGCGCGTTTCTTGCTTTACCCAGCCACAACGAACCCGCCAAGCCGCTTCGGGGCCCTTGGGGTTCCTTTCCATTGGCGCCCGCGGCGGTTGCTGGACATGGCGCCCGGGCGGACTTCAATCCGCAGGCGGGGCGGGCACATCGCCGCGTTCACCAAAAAACTCCCGGCATCATCCCCGCGGCTCACGAAAATCCCGGATCGACTCCAAATGCTGGAGCAAACCCGGGGTGATTTCGGTCAAATGGCCGCCTCAGGAATCTAGGGGGCTTGCCCGGGCGTCAAGGCGCCGTCAGGGCCGTGGCCACGGCGCCGAACAGCGGGTTGACGACGCCCTTGCCGTCGGGGTGCAGGCGCGTCGCGAGCAGCACGATGAACAGGCCACGCTCGGGGTCGATCCACATCGAGGTTCCGGTGAACCCGCCATGGCCGACGGCCTTGTCGGACAAATGGATTCCGCGCTGGGTGGAGTATCCGGTGCGGCTGTCCCAACCGGGGGCTCGCTTGCCGCCGGGCACATCCTCGGGTCGGATCATCCTCCCGAGGGCCTCGGCCGACATGATCCTGGCGCCGTCGAGTTCCCCCTTGTTGAGCACCATGCGGGCGTAGCGCGCCATGTCGGGCCCGGTGGAAAACAGTCCGGCATGCCCGGCGACGCCGCCCATGAGGTTGGCGCGGGGATCGTGCACCCGTCCCTTGAGCCAACCGACGCCATCGGCGCCGGTGGCGGCGCAGCGGGCCTTGAGGGCGGCATCGGGCAGGTAACCGGTGTCGTTCATCCCCAACGGCTTAAAGATGTTGTCCCGGGCGAAGCGGTCGAGCGGTTGGCCGGAGACATCCTCGACGATCCAGCCCAGCAGGATGAACCCGAGGTCGGAATAGGTGAACTTCGCGCCGGGCGCCGCCTGCAGGGGCGTGGCGCACAGGCGGGCCCGCGCCGCCTCCTTGCCCGCCTTGTAGTGCTCGAGGCTGTTTCCGGCGGGCAGGCCCGAGGTGTGGGTGAGGAGGTGGCGCACGGTCACCTTGTCGCGGGCGTCGCCCTTGAAGTCGGGCAGGTAACGGGAAACAGGCTGGTCGGGATCGATTCGTCCCTTGTCGACCAGGATCCAGACGGAAGTCGCCGTGGCCACGGGCTTGGTGAGCGAGGCCATGTCCCAGACCGTGTCGAGGGTCGCCGGTTCGGTCGCCGGCTTCACCTGCCGGTTGCCGAACGCCTGCTCCCATCGCGCGAGGCGGGCGTCCCCGGCCACCGCCACGAGGCCGGGAGTCTTGCCTTGGGCGACCGCCTCGCGGATGAGCGCCGAGGCGGCGGCCGTCTTTCCGGCGTCGAACGGCTGATCGTGAAGCAACAGGGCGACCAGGGCGTACGCGAGCATGGCAAATCTCCCCTCACCGGCTGTTCTTGCATGCGCCGGCGCTTCCCCTAGGCTTTATTTGGAAGAACCGCTCAAGGCCACCGAGTTTTCATGCCTCCGCACAGCCCCACCTTCGAAGAATTCGCCGCGCTGGCCCGCCAGCCGGGCATCGGCCTCGTGCCGGTCTATCGGCGCCTCACCGCCGACGGGCTCACCCCGGTGCTGGCCTACCACCTCCTGGGAACCGACTCCTGGTCGTTCCTGTTCGAGAGCGTGGTGGGTGGCGAAAAACCGGGCCGCTACAGTTTCCTGGGCACTGATCCGTTCCTGCGGTTCGAGGCCGCCGGCAACTCGGTCACGGTCACGCCCAAGGCCGGGCCGGCGGAGTCGTTCCGTCACCCCGACCCCCTCCAGGCCCTGCAAGACCGCCTGGCGCCCCTGCGCGCCCCGCACCTGCCGGGAATGCCCCGTTTTCTGGGCGGCGCCGTCGGCTATGCCGGGTACGACACCGTCCGCTGGGCGGAGCACCTGCCCGCCTGCCCCCGCGACGATCGCGGCCTTCCCGACCTCGCCTTCGCCTTCTTCGACCGCATGGTCGTGTTCGACCAGATCACCAAGACCGTGCTCGCCGTGGGCCACGCCCGCGCCGACGGCGACCTCCGGCAGCGCTACTCCGAGGCCTGCTCCCAGGTAGACGACCTTGTCGCCCGCCTCTCGGTGCCCGCCTCGCTTCCGCCCGTCGACATCGCGCCGTTGGGTGACGCCGTCGGCGAAACCACCTCCACCTTCACCCATGAAGGCTTCATCGCCGCGGTGGGCAAGGCCAAGGAATACATCCAGGCGGGCGACATCTTCCAGGTGGTGCTGAGCCAGCGCCTGGAAACGCGCACCCAACTGGGGCCGTTCCCCATTTATCGGGCGCTTCGCGTCGTGAATCCCAGCCCGTTCCTGTTCCTGCTCAGGCAGGGCCCCCTCAGCCTCGTGGGCAGTTCGCCGGAGATCATGGTGCGCGTGGACGAGGGCGAGGTGACGATCCGTCCGCTGGCCGGCACGCGCAAGCGGGGCAAGGACTCGGCGGAAGACGACGCCCTGGCCGCCGAACTGCTTGCCGACCCCAAGGAACGCGCCGAGCACATCATGCTGGTGGACTTGGGCCGCAACGATGTCGGCCGGGTGGCGGAGTTCGGTTCGGTGCGCCTCAAGGATGTGCTCACGGTGGAACGCTACAGCCATGTGATGCACCTGTGCAGCACGGTGACCGGTCAGGTGCGGCCTGAACTGACGGCGCTTGAGGCGCTGCGCGCGTGCCTGCCGGCGGGCACTCTCTCGGGGGCGCCCAAGGTGCGGGCCATGGAAATCATCGATGAACTCGAACCGGTGAAGCGGGGCCCATATGGCGGCGCGGTGGGATATGTCGACTTTTCAGGCAACATGGACACCTGCATCGCGTTGCGAACGCTGGTTTTGAAGGATGGCCTGGCCCATGTGCAGGCCGGCGCCGGCGTGGTGGCCGACAGCGTTCCCGAGTCGGAATGGCAGGAGACGCTCAACAAGGCGCGAGGCCTGCTGAGGGCCCTTCAGCTGGCCGGAGGCCTCCAAGGCCGCTGACATCGGCATACCTTGGTGGCCAACAACACCGAATTCCCCGTCAGAATCACCTAAATTTCGGATATGACTTTATCGAAAAATCCGATAAAAACACAAGTCGGGCAGATCAAAAAGAGCCACAAGCGGAGGCGCGAAGCACCGGAGTGAGCGGGCCGACTTCAACACGCCCCAGTCGTTCCGCCTTCGGCTCCGCTGGGGCTCCTGGTAATTTTGGATCAAATGACTTTTTCAATGTATTAAATTGAAGCCCGCTCCCAATCCGGCTCTCCCGATCCAAGGGAATGGGAGAGGCCTTGTTCCCGTTCGGAAAGAGTGGCCGAACTGGTTCAGCGCGCCCGCCGTCAAGGCACATAATTGACAAGGACGATGTTGAAGTCGGCATCCGAGAGGTTGTTGAAGGTGTCGGGGTCGGTATCGACACCGAAGTTCACCTTGAGGGCTCCCACGCTTGATCCCGCGGCCAGCGACACCTCATCCTGACCGGACCCAAGGCTGATGTTCATCAGTTGCGCCACCGACGAGTTCTCCTCGAGGGCCACGCTGTCGGTGCCCGACCCGCCGAAGTAGGTGAGGGCCCTGCCGACGGTGGCCGAGGCCACGCCATTGGAGCCCAGTTGCAATTCGTTTCGGTCGGCAACGACTCCTGCGTCGTTGCCCAGGGCCGCCCAGATGGATCCCAGGATCTCCACATCGACGATGGTGGCGATGTTGATGATGTCGTTGCCGTTGCCGCCCTTGAACGAGGCATCACCCTCGATGGTGGCGTTGTCGATGGTGACGGTGTTGGTTCCGTTGCCAAGCGAAAGCCTCAATGATGTGTCAATGGTGGTGGCGTTGGCGTCGCTGAGGGTGAGTTCGTCGTCGTTGTTGCCGGCATTGACAACCAGGCTTCCCGCGATGGCGACAGGGGCGTTCGCGGAGAAGGCGACGGTGTTGTCGCCGTTGCCGAGTCCAAGGTTGACATCGCCGGTGATCGCCAGGCCGTCGATGGAAACCGTGTCCTCGCGTTCATTCGAACTGTAGCCGAGGTTGCCGGTGATGGTGACGGCCGCCGCCGTGCCGTCGATGGTGAGGGAGTTGTTGAACGCCTGCTGGAGCGGGTTGGTGATTTGAAGGCCGGCGACCGTGATGCCGCCCCCGGCATCGGGCGACAGGTTGACGGTGTTGACGCTCAAAACCGAGGCAAAGCCGCGAAGATTGAGGGTGCCCTTGGAGGAGGTGATGGAATCAGCACCGTTGCCGCCGTTGAGGCTGAACAACCTGCCCACGGCGAGTGAGTCGGTGGCATTGGTGTTGGCGAGGAAGACCTGGTCGTTGCCGTTGCCGGTGTTGAGGCTCACCGTGCCGGAGACAAAACCCGCGCCCCTGACGGAATTCTGGATGTTGATGATGTCGGCGTTGTTGCCCGAGTTGATGGTCAGGTTGCCGGGAATGCGCCACGACCGGCCCGCGGCCTGTGGCTCGATGGTGATGATGTCGCCGCCATCGCCGCCGGTGACGGTGATTCCGGCGGTGATGTTGTAGCCGGAGGCGTTGCCCACGGGAGCGCCATTGAACCTGAGGCGGAAGTTGTTGTCGGCGGTCGCCGAGGCGCCGAGGAGTTCCAGTTCGCCGCCGCGGTAATCAAGGCGCACGGAGAGGGCGCCCCGGGCGAAGCTGATTCCCGAGACGGCGGGCACCTCGCGGCGTTCCAGGCATTCAAGTTGGGGCAGAAAAGCGCCTTCCATGGGCCGGCTCCGTTATTCCCACCATCCTGGGGTCTACCGGACAACCGTTGCCGGCATCGGGACCATGTCCAAATACGGGATGGCGATATGGGAGTTTTTTCCAAGCCTTTGTGAAAAATCCTGACAGTTTTTCCCGGGGGGACGGGAATGCCCAAGGAAGCGTCGCGGAGCCATGAAAACGCCGCCAAGGGCGGACGATTTCCTCAAGATGGGGACGGCCTTCAGGTGAAGCTGGCGACGGCGTTGCGAAAAATCTGCAGGCCGTCGGGCGCCTCGGCGAGTCCCTCGCGCGTCCAACGCGGATGCTGGGTCGGCAGGACATGCCTTTCAGGGTGGGGCATCAGGCCGAGAACCTGTCCGGTTGGGTCGCACAAGCCGGCGATGGCGCCGCTTGATCCGTTGGGATTGTTCTCGCGGTCGCTTTCGGCGGCGGGGTCGCCGGCGTGGGTGGCATAACGGAGCACCACCTGACCCGACTGGTTCAATCCATCGAGAATCCAGCCCTGCCGGGCGACGAAACGCCCCTCGCCATGGGCCATGGGGAGGTAGAGGCGGTCGATGGCCGCCAGGAACGGGCAGTTGCCCGGCCGGGCCTTGAGATGCACCCAGCGGTCTTCATACCGGCCGCTGACATTGCGGGTGAGGCTGACCAAGGGGCCCTCGTCATCGGGCAGGACAAGGAGGCCCGTTTTGACGAGAACCTGAAAGCCGTTGCAGATGCCGAGGATCAGGTTCCCGGCATCGCGGAAAGCCCGGAGGGCATCGCCGAGGAAGTGGCGCAGCTGACATGCGAAGATGGCGCCCGCCCCGGCATCGTCGCCAAAGGAGAATCCGCCGGGAATGACAAGGATCTGGAATTCCGAAAGCCCTTTGGGATTGGCCCTAAGTTCATTAAGGTGACGGGTTTGCGTGGGGGCACCGGCGGCCTCGAGGGCGAAGGCTGTTTCCCTGTCGCAGTTGGTGCCGGGGGCGCGCAGCACCAGGGCGCGGGGCGCGGTTTCCATGGCGGTCTGGGCTCCAATGGGCAGAAAGTCCGTTGCTGAAAGGGTACAGGAAAGGTGGCGGGTGGTCATGTGAAGGCCGGAAGTGGAAATTGGCGGCCGACTCCTTGACAGCCCGGGCAGGTACCCTTAGCATTCATGAGTCGTCGCTTTTCAAGCGGCGATTTTTCTTTGACAAGTCGGTGGGTGGAAGGAGCCACGTTAGGCGCGGCGAGCCCTTTTAGGGCTGGCTGCGCAGGCCGAGTCTCCTGTGTGGTGACTCGGCGATTGAGAGCTAGCCTTATAAAA
>Ga0172376_10002215_pt1 | contig 24039 bp, 19 predicted proteins | sample Lak35m_FD_121114 | JGI IMG/M metagenome (GOLD analysis project Ga0172376, IMG submission 121114) | Freshwater microbial communities from Kabuno Bay, South-Kivu, Congo - kab_092012_35m | ecosystem: Environmental > Aquatic > Freshwater > Lake | place: Democratic Republic of the Congo: South-Kivu...
CCGCCGGTGCTGTTCGGCGCCGATCTGTCGGACCTGACCTCGTTCTACTACCTGTGTCTGGCCGTGCTGGCGGTCGTGCTGGTGATGCTGGTCAACCTCATGCGCGGTCGCACCGGCCGCGCCTTCGTCGGCGTGCGCGACTCCGAGGCGGCGGCTGCCAGCCTGGGGATCTGGGTGGCCGGTCACAAGGTGTTGGCCTTCGTGATCTCGGCGGCGGTCACCGGCCTGGCGGGCGCCTTGCTGGCGCACCATGTCCAATACCTGACGCCGGAGGGGTTCAATCTGCTGCTGTCACTGGAACTGGTGCTGATGGTGACGATCGGCGGGCTCGGCTCGCTGCGTGGTGCGGTCCTCGGGGCTTTCCTGATTGGCATGGTCCCTGCGCTGATCTCGCAGGTCAAGCCGCTGCTCGGTGAGCGCATCGCCCGCCAGTTCGGCCTCGAGATCTTTTTCTTCGGCCTGATCCTCGCGGCCTTCGTCCTGTTCGAGCCCAAGGGCCTGAATGGACGCTGGCTGAAGATCCGGGCCTTCTTCCAGACCTTCCCGCTGTACCGCAAGGATGTGTTCCGTCGCGGCAAGAGTTACATGAAGTCGGAGCGCTACCGATGAGTCTCTTCCAGGCGAAGCGGCTGGACCTGCGCTTCGGCGGCGTACACGCCGTCCGCGACCTCAGCTTCGAAGTCCGCTGCGGCGAGGTCTTCGCCATCATCGGGCCGAACGGCGCCGGCAAGACCTCGGTGTTCAACGTTGTCACGCGGGTCTTCGATCCGAACGCCGGCGAGGTCGTGTTCGACGGCGTGGACGTCACGCGTGTGCCGCGCCACAAGATCGTCACCCACGGCATTGCCCGGACCTTCCAGAACATCGAGCTCTTCGAAGGCGCCACGGTGATGGAGAACCTGTTGCTCGGCTGCCATCGCGATGCGCGCCAGAGCTTTCTCGGGCAGTGTCTGTGGACGCGCCGGGTGCGTGATGACGAGGCGCGCCTGCGTGCGCATGTCGAGGACGTGATCGACCTGCTCGACCTGGCACCGCACCGCAACAGCCTCGTCACCGGCTTGCCCTACGGTGTGCGCAAGGTGATCGAACTCGGCAGAGCGCTTGCCACGCGACCGAAACTGCTGCTGCTGGACGAGCCCGCCTCGGGCCTGAATCCCGAGGAGACGCGCGATCTGGCCTTCTGGATCGACGACATCCGCACCGAACTCGGTGTCACCGTGGTGATGGTCGAGCACGACATGTCGCTCGTCTCCGAGGTGGCCGACCGTGTGCTGTGCATGCATCTCGGCGAAGCCCTGTCCACCGGGACACCGGCGCAGGTGCAGTCCGACCCGCGCGTCATCGCCGCCTACCTCGGGCACTGACGATGGACGTCTTCACACCGATGAACCCGCCGTCCGCGCCGTCCGACGCGGTGCCGGTGCCGCCTGTGCTCGTTGTACGCAATCTCGAGACCTGGTACGGCCCGGTGGCGGCGATCAAGGGCGTCAACCTCGAACTGCACCGGGGCAGCATCGTCACGGTGCTCGGGGCCAACGGCGCCGGCAAGACCACGCTGCTGAACACCGTGGCAGGCGTGATCGATCCCTTCAAGGGCTCGGTCCACTTCCTGGGCGAACCCATCCATGGGTTGGACCCGGACGCGGTGGCGCGGCGTGGCCTGGTCCTCGTTCCTGAGGGCCGGCAGGTCTTTCCCTTCCTGACCGTGGCCGAGAACCTCCGGATGGGCGCTTTTGCGCGGCGCGTGGCCGATGGGTTGGACGAAGACATCGAGCAGGTTTACGGCTGGTTCCCGCGCTTGCGGGAGCGCTCGGGGCAGCCCGGAGGGTTGCTGTCGGGCGGCGAGCAGCAGATGTTGGCCATCGGCCGCGCGCTGATGTCGCGTCCCGGTGTGCTGCTGCTCGACGAGCCTTCGCTCGGCCTGTCGCCGTTGCTCACGCGGGAGATCTTCCGCATCGTCGAGCGCATCAACGCCGAGACAGGGATGTCCATCCTGGTCGTCGAGCAGAACGCGGCCATTGCACTGCACAGTGCGCACTTCGGCTACATCATGGAACTCGGTCGCGTCGTCGCCGCAGGACCCTGTGACGAATTGCGCGAAAAGGACGACGTCAAGGAGTTCTACCTCGGTGGCACCGCGGCCCGTGGGGCCGACAGCGCCGGTGGCAAGCAGCGCTGGAAGCGGCGCAAGACCTGGCGTTGACGCCCATGAATGACGCCACCACCGCCTCCGGGCCTGCGCCTGCACCCACCCCCCTCGAAGGCTGCGATACGCCTCAGAAACTGTGGCGACGTCGATGCAGCCAGTGGGCGGCGCTGCCGGCGCTGCGGCACAAGAAGAAGGGCATCTGGCACACCGTCACCTGGCAGCAGTACTTCGAGTCCTCTCGTTCCGTGGGGCTGGCACTGGACGATGCCGGGGTGGGTCGTGGCGAGTGTGTGGCGATCCTGAGCGAGAACCGTCCCGAGTGGCTGTATGCCGACCTGGGTGCCCAGGGCATGGGCATGCTGGGTGTGGGCATCTACCCGACGTCATCGCCATCGCAACTGGCCTACATCCTGCAGGACAGCGGTGCCCGCGTGCTCGTGGTCGAGAACCAGGAGCAACTGGACAAGGCCCTTGCCGTGCGCCGGGACTGCCCGCGGCTGGAGCGCATCGTCGTGCTCGACCTGGAGGGTTTGCGCACCTTCTCGGACCCGATGGTCGGCTCCTTTGCCGAGTTCGCCGCGCATGGGCAGGCGCTCGTCAAGGCCGGCGGTGGTGCGAAGCGTTTTGATGCCGCCATCGATGCCGGCAGCCCCGATGACGTGGCCTTCCTGGTTTACACGTCCGGCACGACGGGCCCACCCAAGGGTGCGATGGTCGCCAACCGCAATCTCGTCTTCCAGGTGGCCAGCGCGCCGCAGTACCTGGACCTGGCGCTGCAGGACCGCACGCTGTCCTTTCTGCCCTTGTGCCACATTGCCGAACGCATGGGCACGGTCTACAACCCGCTAGCCCTCGGCCCCGTGGTGCACTTCCCCGAAAACGCCGGCACCGTGTTCAACGATGCCCGCGAAGTCATGCCGCACCTGCTCTTCGGCCCGCCGCGCTTCTGGGAGAAGATGCACTCCCAGATCACGCTGGCCATGCAGGATGCGATCCCGCTCGCACGATGGGCCTATCGGCGTGTCACGGCCGAAGGCGCGGCACTGGCCGCGATGCGACTGGACGGGCAGGCGGTACCGGCCTGGCGTCAGATGCTCTACGGCGTGCTGCAACGCCTCGTGTTCTCGAACCTGCGCAGTTTTCTCGGGCTCGGTCATGTGAAGACGGCCCTGACCGGCGCCGCGCCCGTGCCGCCCGATCTGCTGAAGTGGTACATGTCCATCGGCATCGACTTGATCGAGTCCTACGGTCTGACGGAGACCTGTGGCTTCTGCACCGCAAATCCCCCGGACCGCATCAAGATCGGCTTTGCCGGCGTGCGCGCGCTGGGCACCGAGGTGCGCATCGGGCCGGACGAGGAGATCCTGGTGCGCGGTCCCAACGTGTTCGCCGGCTACTGGAACCTGCCGCACAAGACGGCTGAGGCGGTGGATGCCGAAGGTTGGCTGCACACCGGTGATTGCGGCGAGATCGATGCCGAGGGGTACCTGCGGGTCAAGGACCGCATCAAGGACATCATCATCACCTCGGGCGGCAAGAACATCACGCCAAGCCTGATCGAAAACCAGATCAAGTTCAGTCCCTATGTGGCCGACGCGGTGGTCGTGGGTGAGGCACGGCGATTCGTCACCTGCCTGGTCATGATCGACCAGGACAACGTGTCGAAGTACGCGCAGGACCGCCAGATCCCCTACACCGACTTCGCCAGCCTGACGCGCGCGCCGGAGGTGCTTGCGCTGATCCGCACCGAGATCGAGGCTGTCAACGCGCGTCTGGCACGGGTCGAGCAGGTGAAGGACTTCCGCTTGATCGCGCAGTTGCTCACCGCCGAGGACGAAGAACTGACGCCGACGATGAAGCTCAAGCGCAAGGTCGTCACCGCCAAGTACGCCGACCTCATCGACAGCATGTACCCGCCCTGAACGCCCTGAACGCCCTGAACGCCCTGTCGACCGGAGCATGGCGACCTTTCCCCGATCCCCCCAACCCTGAACAGGAGACAACCATGAAATTCAGCAAGCGTCTATGGATCGTCAGCGCCGGCGCAGTGCTGGCTGCGTCAGCACTGCCTTTGGCGGCCCAGGCCGCCGCCCCCGGTGTCAGTGCCGGCGAGATCGTCGTGGGCACCCACATGGACCTCTCGGGGCCGGTGGCGGCTGGGATGCCGCAACTGCGCAACGGCACCCAGATGCGTTTCGACGAGGCCAACGAGGCTGGCGGCATTCACGGGCGCAAGATCCGCTTCATCGTCGAGGACAACGCCGGGCAGCCGCAGCAGGCCGTGCGCGCGGCGGACAAGCTCATCCGCCGGGACGAGGTCTTCGCGATGGTCAACCCCTTCGGCTCGGGGGCGAATGCGGCCGTCGTCAAACGCGCAGTCGACGCGGGCGTGATCTATTTCGCGCCCTGGGCCGCCTCGGCAGTGCTGCAGCAGATCTCCGGCAGGAGCCCGCGCCTGTTCACCACGGTGCCCGACTACCACACCACGACCCATCTGGGACTGGGTTGGATGCTCGGTCAGCACCCAGAGCTGAAGAAGGTCGGCTGGGTCTACATGGAAGGCCCGTTCGGTGACCTGATCGGCCGCGGTGTCAAGTCGGCGATGGCCGAGAAGAAGATGACGTTGGCGGCTGAGGCGTCCTACAAGCCGGGCGAGATCGACTTCTCCAGCCAGGTGGCGAAGATGCGGGCGGCCGGAGTGGACTTGATCGTGATGGCCACCATCACGCGCGAGACGGTGGGCATGATGGCCGAGATCCGCAAGATCGGCTGGAACAACGTCAAGGTGCTGACCGGCAACCCGGGACGGACGGGCATCGTGGCCAAGCTCGGCAAGGACGTGATCGACGGCTTGTACGGCGTCGGCCCGTGGAAGATCCTCGATCCGAACCTGGGTGGCGCGGCGGACAAGGCCTGGGCCGATTCCTTCAAGAAGCGCTTCAACCTGGAGCCCGATGAGAACGCCTACCTCGCCTATGCCTACGCCGACTGGTTCGTCAACGGCTTGCAGGCGGCCGGCCGCGACCTGAGCACAGACGGCGCGGTCAAGGCCCTGCAGGCGTCCTTGTCCCGGCATCCGGTGTTTCTGGCGCCGGCAGGGTTCAAGAACAACCATTTCGACCCGGAGTCCACGACGGTCGACCAGTTCCGCGACGGCCGTTGGCAGACCGTCTCTCCGGTGCTGAAGTGAGCGCTGGTCAGGGCGCGCGAACTGGAGGGGTGATGCGCGGGGATGGCTTCGACCCGGCCCGCCTGGGCCCGCCACCCGGCGCGCGCGTGGCGGTGGTCGGCGGCTGCGGCGGCATGGGGCGCAAGCTCGTCGCCGCGCTGCAGGCCACCGGTGTGGAGGTGGCGGTGCTGGATCTGCCGGCCTCGCTCGAGCAGCACCCGCCGCCGGCCGGTGCGCTGGCCTTCGCGCTCGACGGCAGTGACGCCGCCAGTGTGGAGCGTGCCTTCGCGACGCTCACCGCGCACTGGCCGGTGCTCGACGGATTCGTCAACCTGGCCGGTTACTTCAAGGGCTTCCAGCCTGTGAAGGATCTGCCGGTGGACATCTTCGACGAGGTCATTGCCGGCAATCTGCGCACGCACTTCCTGTGCGCGCGCGCGGCGCTGCCGTTGTTGCATGCCCGCGGCGGCGGGGGCTCGCTGGTGTGCGTGGCCTCCACGATGGCCGCCGACGTGGTGAAGAACTACACCCACTACGGCGCCGCCAAGGCCGGCATCGTCGCGCTGGTGAAGGGCATGGCCCGCGAGAACGCTCCGCGCGTGCGCGTCAACGCCATCGCGCCGGGTCTGACCAACACCGCCTTCCTGGTCGGCGGGACTGGACGCGAACAGATCTTCGATGGCATCCCTGAGGAGGTCTATGCCAAGCGCGTGCCGATGAAGCGCATGGCGCAGCCTCAGGACATGACCGGGCCCGTCCTGTTCCTGCTCGGTCAGGCGTCGAGCTTTGTCAACGGGGAGACCATGATCGTGGACGGTGGGGTGTATGTGCAGTGAGGGTGCCTCGCTGTCCGCCAGCCCGATCGATGAGCGCATCCGCGCGGCGGGATCACGCCAGGTCAGGCCATCCCGTGGATCGGGAAGACCGGTGGTCGCTTGACGTTTCCCGTTGACCATCTTGATGGGCAGTGTGTGCCGGACTCCAGCGGGCGTATCGCGCTGATGCATGCTTTGCCTCTGGAACTGCCGATGAGCACCCTGCGCACAGAACCCATCACCGGCCCTGCTGCCTGGCGCGGCTGCGAACTCGCGGGCGACGACAGTTGGATCCACCGCCTGACCGAAGCGGATGTGGCCGAGATCGATGCGGCGCTGGCGCGGCTGCGAGCGACGGGCAGGCGGTTTCCGGATTTCGGTCCCGAACATTTCCCCCTGCCGGGCCTGGCCGTTCGACTGGCGGCCTTCGCCCATGAACTCGAGCACGGCCGAGGGTTCCTCGTGCTGCGCGGTTTGCCGGTGCAGCGGCTGCGCGACGAGGAGATTGACGCGCTGACCTACGGCATCGGCCTGCACATGGGCACCCCGGTGCGGCAGAACCCGCGCGGCGACCTGCTGGGTGTGGTGATGAACGTCGGCGACGCGACGAAGAAGACCACGCGTGTCTACGAGACCAACCTCTACCTGCCCTATCACAGCGACCCTTCCGACGTGGTCGGCCTGCTGTGCGTGCGCAAGGCCCTGCGCGGCGGGGTCAGCAGCCTGGTCAGCGTGGCCGCGCTTTACAACGAGCTGCTGGCCCGGCATCCACACCACCTCGCGCTGTACTACCGGCTCTGGACCTTCGCGCACCTGTGCGAGCCGCAGCCCAGCCTGTCACCCATCTTCAGCTTCCACGAGGGCAAGCTGAGCTGCCGCTACCTGCGCCAGTACACCGAACTCGGTCATGAGATCTGCGGCCTGCCGCTGTCGCGCGTGGAGATCGAGGCGCTGGACCACTTCGACGCTGCGATGCAGGACCCGGCTCTGCGCCTGGACATGCTGCTCGAGCCTGGCGACTTGCAGTTCGCCAACAACTACGCCGTGCTGCACTCGCGCACCGAGTTCGAGGACGCCCCAGACCCCGCGCTGCACCGGCGCATGCTGCGGCTGTGGCTGAAGATGCCCAATGCCCGCACGCTGGCGCCGGAGTTTCCGGGGCGTAACGGGTTCCCGGCGCCTGGGGCCGTCGCTGCGACGGACTGAACTCGGGTGTGGAGGCTGGCCGTGGGCTGCTGGAGACGCGACGCCCGACCTTCCTTCGACAGCGTTGCAGGCGTGGAGGTGCTCGGGTTCTCGACGCCGTGCTCGACGCGACTCGTGGAGTGCGTGAGAGGTGTCCCGGGTGCTCTCAGCCCCGCACCCCCACCACGAAGCTGCATACCGTGGCGCAGCTGCCGCCGATGTTCAATGTGGCGAAGGTCTTCGCGCCCTCGACCTGGTACTCGCCAGCCTGACCGGTGACCTGGCGCGCGGCGTCCAGCAGCATGCGCGCGCCTGTGGCGCCCACGGGGTGGCCGCCGCCGATCAGGCCGCCGCTGGGGTTGACCGGCAGCTGGCCACCAAGCTCGATCAGGCCCGACTCCACGGCCTGCCAGCTCTGGCCGGGGGGCGTCAGGCCGAAGTGGTCGATGGCCATGTACTCGGTGGTCGTGAAGCAGTCGTGGGTCTCGATGCCGTCCAGGCCCTCGGGGCCGGCCACGTCGGCGCGGGCCCAGGCCTCGGTGATGGCCTGACGCACGTGCGGGAAGACGTAGGGCTGCCCGGCGCTGCGCTCGAGCTTGTCCTTCAGCCGCAGGCCGGCGTTGCGGTGGCCCCAGCCCAGGATGCGCGGCAGCGACTCGAGTGCCACGCCGGTGCGGCGCGCGTGCTCGGCGGCGAAGCGCGGGCCGGCCAGCAGCAGCGAGCAGGCGCCGTCGGTGATCTGGCCGCAGTCCTGGCGGCGCGTGCCGGGCTCGATCACCGGGTTCAGCGTGTCGTCGTCGGTGAAGGCGCCGGGTTCGAACTGCCACTTGCGCGTCTGCGCCAGCGGGTTGCGCCTGGCGTTGCCGTAGTTGATCTCGGCGATGCGGTTGACGTGCCGCCGGTCGAGCCCGTAGCGGCGCTCGTACTCCTGCGCCATCAGGCCGAAGGCGGCCGGCCACATGAAGCGGCAGTCGATGCCCTCGTGCCCCTGCCAGGCCGCGGCGTTCTGGTTCGCCGAGGACTGGTCGCCGGGCAGGTTCTTCAACTCCTCGGCGCCGACGACGAGCACGCAGTCGTAGCGCCCGGCCTCGATCTCTGCCATGGCTGCCAGCACCGCGAGTGAGGACGAGGCGCAGGCACCCTCGTGCCGCATCGCCGGCACGCCCCAGAGCTCGGGCACGACCTGCGCCACCATGGCGCCCAGGTGGGCCTGCGCGCGCTGGATCTCGCCGAAGGCATTGCCGACGTGGATGCTCTGCACCTGGGCGGCGTCGACGCGGCTGCGCTCGAGCGCGCCGAGCACGGACTCCCGGATCATTTCCGACAGGTCCTGGCCCTGGCGCGACCAGACTTTCGCGAAGTCGGTCTGGTGGCCGCCGAGGATGTAGGTGGGCGTGCTCATCGAGGTGTTCCCAGGGTCGGTTGGCAGAAAGAGGGGGCGTCCACGCTCAGGCGTCGGCCCGCGGCTTCAGCCGCGAGGCGGCGAACCAGCAGCCGTGGAAGCCGGTGGGGATGTGGCGCGGGATCAGCACCTGCGCCACCGGCCCGGTGCCGAGGTCGCGCGCGTCGAAGATGTCGAGCGTCTGGCGCTGTTCGGCCGCGTTCCACTGGAAGGCGATGACGTAGCCGTGGTCCTCGGACTGCGGGTGGTCGGCAGCGGCGAACCAGGGCTCGGAGTACCAGCTCTGCGTGGGGTCGTCGCGCCAGGCCGACAGCGTCGCGCCGGTGTCGAGGTCGCACTTGCGCAGGCCGGCCCACTGCAGGATCACGTCGCCGCTGTGGTCGACGAAGTAGCCATAGCGGGTGCGGCGGCCGGTCAGCGCGCTGTTGTAGCTGGGGAACTCGAGGTTGTGCCCGGCGTCCAGGCACTGCTCCTCGGCAGCGCCGGTGTCCAGGTTCATGCGCCAGCGCCACAGCCGGGCGTGCATCACGAGCTCGGCGATGTCCTTGGCCGTGCGCTGCGCGTCGATCGAGCCGTCGGGCCGCGTCACCGGCATGTAGCGGCAGCCCACCATCGTGATCCAGCGCCCGTGGGCATCAGTCTCCTCCCAGGCGTTGACCACGTGATAGAGGAAGCAGGGGCTGAAGTCGAACCAGCGCAGCTCCTCGGTCTTGCCGTAGCGCGGGATCACGCCGAAGCGGGAGGTCATGTCGGCGCGGAACACCACCTTGTGGCGCCCGAGCGCCATGGCCTCGGGGTCGTGCATCACCGGCAGGTCGTGCAGGATGGAGTAGTGCTCGGTCACGGCCATGTCGTGCGGCAGGCGCGCGCCGGGCAGCGGGATCGGCACGTGGTGCTTGAGCCGGCCGTCGGGGCCGACGACGCCGTAGTGCATGTAGGGCGCGTCGTGGCCGTAGTCGAAAAACAGCAGGTCCTCGGTGATCTCGTCGACCTTGGCGTGGGCCGAGATCTTGCCGCCGGTCTGCGCGATCGCCTGGCTGCGGCCCAGCGTCTCCAGCGTGATCGGGTCGAGCTCCCAGGCCTCGCCCGACATGTACCAGAGCGCCAGCACCTTGCCGGCGTGGGCGACGAGGTCGGTGTTGCCGGTGTCCTTCAGCGGCTTGTCCTCGCGCCCGAGCAGGGTCTCGCGGATGCCCCAGTGGGTGGCGCGGCCGGCGGCGTCCTCGTGCTGGAAGCCCTCGGTGCGCACCCAGCGGTTGCGCACCGTGAGGCGCCCGTTCTCGAAGTGCGCCGCATGCACCATGCCGTCGCCGTCGAAGGGGTGGTAGCGGCCCTGGGGCGCGTAGCGGGCGTTCGGGCCGGCGCGCATGTAGATGCCGTTCAGGTCCTTCGGGATCGCGCCCTTCAGCAGCGGCAGGTCGGTGAGCGTGGACTCGTCGGACAGCGGCGCGAAGGGGCCGGTCAGCAGCGGGCCGTAGTCTTCGCCGAAGGGGGCGAGGTTCTCGGGGCGGGTCGGTGCGTTCATCGGGGGGCCTCCAGGGTGCTCGGCGTTGGGGAAGTTCAGGCGTCTCGCGCCGGGCGGCGCGACTGCGTGATGCGGAAGCGCCCGGCCACGAAGGCCAGGTCGGTCAGGCTGGCGTTGCCGGCGGGGTTCAGGCCGGTGACGTGGACGTCGCTGTAGGCGGCGGCGAAGTTCAGCGGCATCGGGCCGGTGAGGTTGATCGTGAGCTGCGCCCCGGCGCGGGCGTAGGCGGCGACGGCGCGTTCGACGTAAGCCTCGTCCTCGCTGTAGAGGAAGGCCGTGAGGCCGCCGAACTCGCGTGCGTCGGCAGTGGCCTGGGCCAGCGCGTCGGCGGCGTCGTCGCAGGCGATGACGAAGCCCGCGGGGCCGAAGCGCTCCTCGCCGTAGAGCGCGCGGTGGCGGGTGTCGGTCTGCACCAGCAGCGGCGTGCTCGTGCGCGCGTCGGGGAACTCGGGGTGCGGGTAGGGCCGCGGTTCCAGCAGCACCCGGCCGGCGCGCGCGCCCTCGTCGCGCCACTGGGCCAGTTGCGCCAGCGTGGCCGGCGACTGGATGGCGGCCAGGATCATGCCGGCGCGGCGCGGGTCGCGCCCGACGGCGTCGATCGCGGCGGCCAGGCGCTGCGCCACTTCGTCCAGCGGCACCGTGCCTGCAGGCGTGCGCACCCCCGCGCGCGGCAGGTAGACGTTCTGCGGGCTGGTGCACATCTGGGCGCTGAACATGCACATCGTCGTGGCGAGGGTGCGCAGCGCCGCGTCCAGGTCGGCTGCGGACTCGATGACGACGGTGTTGACGCCCGAGGTCTCGGTGTAGACCAGCGCCGGGTGGGCGTGACGCTCGACCCACTGGCCGAAGCGCGCGCTGCCGGTGAAATCGACGATGGCCGTCTTGGGGTGCAGCACCAGCACCTTGCCGATGGGATCGGTGGCGGAGTCGGTGAGCATCGTCACCAGGTTGGGGTCGAAGCCGGCCGCGCGCAGCACGCGGCGGAAGGCGCGCACCGAGTGCGCCATCGGCAGCACCGAGGTGGGGTGGGGCTTGACGATGACGGCATTGCCCGTGGCCAGGCTGGCCATCATCGAGGGCCAGGCGTTCCAGGTGGCGAAGGTGGCGCAGGTGAAGCACACGGCCACGCCGCGCGGGGTGGCGCGCCAGGTCTTGTCCAGCGCGATGCGGGCGCTGCCGAAGCTGCGCTCCCAGCGGCTGCGCGGGGTCACCGCGCGCAGCGCCTCGCGTGCGTACACCAGGGCCTCGATCGCGCGGTCGAGTGCGTTCACGCCGCTGCCGGCATAGGCCATGTTCGCGCTCTGGCCGGCGGTGTGCATCATCGCCGTGGCGACGTCGAACAGGTGCTCGCGGTAGAGGACGTCCACCACCTCCATCAGCACGCCCAACCGGGTGTCGGCGTCAGCAGCGGCCCAGGCCGGCATCGCGGCCTCGGCGGCGGCGAAGAGCGTGTCGGGGTCGGACTGCGGATAGCGGATGCCGAGCGCGCGCTGGGTGTAGGGGGACACCTCTTCGGAGGGCGCGCCGGGGGTGCCCGGATGGCCCTCGATCCCGAAGCCCTGCCTCTGGAGCTGTTCGAAGGCCGCGCGCGCGCGCGCCTGGGCCGCGGCGCTGTCAGGGTAGCCGGCCGGCGTCTCGGGCCAGGGGCTCCAGCAGTCGCGCTCGCGGCAGGCCTGGGCGGCGCGGTCCAGCAGGGCCAGGTGCTTGTCGTGCAGCGGGTGGCTCATGGGGTCGACTCGTGCAGTGGAGGAGTGCCGGGTTCAAGCGGCGGCGCGGCGCCAGCGCAGCCGGTGATGGCGGGCCACCGCCGAGCCTGGCATGGAGTCGCTGGCCGACAGCGTGAGCGTGCCCTCGGCGTCGAACTCCACCCGGCGCACCTGCTCGGTGCCGACGAAATTGGGGTTCAGCGCGTGCGTGACACGGTGCACCACCTCCCATCCGCCGTCGCTGCGCTCGCGCAGCGCGTAGGGGCCGGCGTACTGGAACCAGCTCTCGAAGGCGGCGAGGCGCTGCGCCTCGGGCGCGCTGCGCACGCTGTCGCTGGCCAGGCGCGGCCGGCCGGCGCGGCCGATGCAGGCGCTCATCCAGCCGTCGGCGGTGTAGAGGATGAGGCCGGTCGCGTCGGCGCCGTAGGGCAGGGTGGGCGGGCGCCCGTCGCCGTAGGCGATCTCCCAGCGCAGCAGCTGCCAGGTGCCGAGCAGGGGGTGGGTGGCGGGCTTCATTGCGCGCCCTTGCCCGCCGCGCGGCGCGGAATGAAGGCTCGGTCGCGGCCCGCCGTGCTCACGCCATCGCCTCCGGTGCCGTGCCGGCCGTTGCCGGCCGCCAACCGGCCATGCGCGCCTGCGCGGCATGGAATTCATCGGCGATGCGATCGACCAACGTGGCCACGGGCTCGACCGCGTGCACCAGCCCCACGCCCTGACCGGCGCCCCAGGCGCTGACCCAGCGCTTGGCGGCGTCGATCGAGCGGTTGCTGTTGTAGTTGCGCCCCGGGGCCTCGGGCAGGTTGTCGGGGTCCAGGCCGCTGGCGCGCAGCGAGGGTTTGAGCCAGCTCGCCGTGGTGCCGGTGATGCGGTCGCTGAGCATCAGGTCGTCGACCGTGGCGTCCACCAGCATCTGCTTGTAGGTGGGCGAGGCCATGCTCTCGCTCGTGGCGATGAAGCGCGTGCCCATGTAGACGTAGTCGGCGCCGCAGGCGATGGCGCCGGCCACGCCCCAGCCGTCGCAGACGCCGCCGCCCACGACGATGGTGCCGTCGAAGAACTCGCGCACCGCACTGACGAAGGCGAAGGGGTTGATCGAGCCGGTATGCCCGCCCGCGCCGCTGCACACGCAGGCCAGGCCGTCGGCCCCGGCCTCGGCCGCCTTGCGCGCCAGCGTCAGGTTGACGACGTCGGCGAAGACCTGCCCGCCGTAGCTGTGCACCACGTCGATCGCCGGCTTGGGGCTGCCGAGCGCGGTGACGACCACCGGCGGGCGGTAGCGCTCGATCAGCTTCAGGTCCTCGGGCAGGCGCTCGTTCGAGCGGTGGGTCACCAGGTTGGCGCACCAGTCGGCCACCGTGCCCGGGGGCTGCTCGGCGCGGGCCTGGGCCAGCTCCTCGGTGATGCGGCGCATCCACTCGTCGAGCACGCCGATCGGGCGCGCGTTGGGCGTGGGGAAGGCGCCGACGATGCCGGCCTTGCAGGCGGCGACGACGAGTTCCGGGCCCGAGACCAGGAACATCGGCGCCGCGAAGACCGGCAGGCGACAGTGCAGCGGCCGGCGTGTGGCAGCGGCGCTGTTCATGCGACGAGCCTCCGAGCCGCACGCGCCGGGTCTGATGCTCCGCAGCAGTCGGCCCCGTTCATTCGCTGACCTTGAAGCCGGAGATCCGCACCGCCTCGCCCCAGCGTGCCGACTCTGCGCGGATGAAGCGCGTCACCTCGTCCGGACTGGCGGGCAGGGGCGTGAAGTCGATGCGGCTCCACTTCTCCCGGATCTCTGCGGTGCTCAGCGCCTTGACGAACTGGGCATTGAGTTGTGCAACGATGGCGTCCGGAGTCGCCGCCGGTACCGCCAATGAGGACCAGATGAAGATCTCCATCTCTGGCAGCCCCAGTTCGGTGAAGGTCGGCACGTTCGGCATCAAGGGCGAGCGCTGCGGGCTCGTGACGGCCAGCACCTTGACCTTGCCGCTTTCCACATGTGGCTTGACGGCCAGCAGCGGCAGGATGGCCGCATGCACCTGTCCGCCCACGAGATTCTGCACGGCGGGAGGTGTGCCGTTGAAGGGAATATGGGTCAGATCGGTGCCGGTGCGCTTGTTCAGGATGACGCCGGCGAAATGCGACGAGTTCCCTGCCGTGAAGGACGCATAGGAGATCTTCCCGCCCTGGGGGCGTGCCCATTCGATGAATTCCGTCATCGTGTTCGGCGCGACGTTGGCGGCATTGACCGCGAACACCATCGTCGCCCCGAGGTAGTTGGTGACGTGCTTGAAGCTCTTCTCCGGGTCGTAGGGCAGCTTGCTGAAGGTGTGCGGGTTGATCGTCAACATGCTGGTGTTGGTCAGCAGCAGCGTGTGGCCGTCCGGTGGTGACTGCAGCAACGCCTGCACCGCGACCAGGCCGGCCCCGCCAGGGCGGTTGTCGATCAGCAGGGGATGCCCGGTGTTGCGCTGGAACACCTCGCTGACCTGGCGCAGGGACGCATCCAGCGTGTTACCCGGGGCGAAGGGCACGATCACCCTCACGGGCTTGGAAGGGAATGCGGGCGTCTGCGCCTGCGCGACCCCTACGGTGGTCAAGGCGCCGGAGAGCGCGAGCAGCGATGCGATCGCGAAGGCCCTGCCGGGCCGTGTCAACCAGAGTCGTCTGTTCATGTCATGTCTCCTGTGGGTTGGAAGTTGCGCAGGTCAGGGGTTCGAGCCACTCATCGATCGCGTGCGCCAGCGTGGCCGGTTGCTCCCAGGGCAGCAGATGCCCCACCCCCGCCACTTCCAGCCATCGGGCGCCGGGGACCGCATCGGCAATTTCACGAGACTGCGCGGGAGGGATCAGCGGGTCGAGCGCGCCTGCGATCACGAGGGCGCTCAGGCGCAGGCTGGGCAACATCGATCGGTGATCAGGTCTGGCCGCGACGGCCCGATGCTGTGCGATGGTGGGGGCCATGCCAGCCTCGCGCAGGTCGGCGCGGATGGTTTCCATCAAGGCGCTGTCCGACTGCGCATGTGGTGTGGTCAGATAGTTGGCGATGCCGGTGATGTAACGCTCCCAGTCGCGCTGGGCCGCCGCAATCGCCCGTTCGCGCATCGGCGCGGAGGCCGGGTCGTCCGGCCGCGCCGACGAACACACCATGGCCAGCGCCTGGACCGGCCGAGGCGCGGTGGCGATCATGTGCAGTGCCACGTAGCCGCCCATCGAGAAGCCCGCCAGCGCCAGCGGGCGGGACGGCTCGATGTCGGCCAGGTCCTTCCAGGCACGCACCGCCATCGACGGGATGTCGGCGCTGGAACGCACGTCGGTCACCCGGACCTCGACGTCGCTGCGCAGGCAGGCCCGCACCGGCTCCCACACCTTCGGCGTGTTGTTCATCCCGGGGATCAGCAGCAGGACAGGGCGCATCGACGTTCCTTCGGGTCGTTCAGCATGGCAGGGTCGCTGGCTTGTCGGGCGACGGCTCGGCGGCCGACAGACGGGCTCGGAGTTCGCGTTTGAGCACCTTGCCCACCGGGTTGCGCGGCAGCGCGTCCAGCAACAGCAGTCGCTCGGGCAGCTTGTAGACGGCGACGTGGCGATCGTCGCGCAGCCATCGGACCAGGGCGGGCAGCGTGATCTCGGCATCCGGGGCCGGCACGACGCAAGCGCACACGCGCTCGCCCAGCACCGGGTCCGGCGCGCCCACGACGGCGGCGTCGCGTACCCCGGGATGGGCCAGCAGCAGGGTTTCGATCTCGACCTCGGAGATTTTCATGCCGCCGCGCACCACGATGTCCTTCCAGCGCCCCACGTAAAGCAGGTACTGCCCGCGGTCGCCGGCGATCTCGAACAGGTCGCCCGAGCGATAGCAGCCCTGGGCGTCGAAGGCGCGCGCCGTCGCTTCGGGGTTGCGGAAGTAGCCGCTGAAGATGGTGGGGCCCGAGACGCGCAGTTCGCCAGGCACGCCCGCGACGGTGATCTCCTCTTCCGTCTCGGGGTCTACGAGTCGCGTGCGGATCTTGTTCGCGGTGGAGATCTTCGAGAACCGCTCTGGCGTGCCGCCGCGGGAGAAGTAGCGCGCCCGTCGCGCCGCCTCGGGGATGTCCACGGGCGCTCCGGTGAGTGCCGCCCCCTCGTTCGAGCCGAAGTAGTTGACGATGGCCACCCCGCGGTCGGCCCAGCCCTGGACCATCCACTCCGACAACGGCGCGGAGCCCGAGCCGATGCGCGACAGGCGCTGGAAGTCGATGCCCTCGAGCAGCTCGGGGCGCTGAAGCAACTGCGTGAGGATCGCCGGCGGCGAGACGGTGTAGTCGATGCGCTCGCGACGCAGTTGGCCGAGGAAGACGTCCAGGTCGAATGGGTGGTGCTGCACCACCGTGGCCTCCAGCCCGATCCAGGTGGCGAAGCAACTCGACAGCCCGGCCATGTTGATCAGCGGGAAGGGATTGAGCAGCCGCATCCCGGGCGTCAAATCGGCCGCCTCGATCAGCGACGGCACGACGATCCACCACTCGTTGTGGCTGCGCGGTACACCCTTGGGCGCGGCTTCGGTACCCGAGGTCCAGCACAGTGTGGCAATGTCGTTGGCCGTGACGCCCGCGGCATGTGCCGCTGCCTTCGATGCGGCGGGGTCTGGCGCGGTGGCGAGCAGGTCGTCGAGCGATGTCGCCCCGGGCGGAGCGTCGCGGCCGTAGGCCAGCACCTCGCGCAGGCTCGGGTGGCGCGAGGAGAGCTGCTGCCACATCGCCGCCGTGCCGTGGCGCCCGATGCGCGTGGCGGTGATGGCCGCGCGGGCGCCGGTGAGCCCCGTGATGTGGTCGAGCTCGTGTTCGCGGTATTGCACCGGCACGGGCGAGACGATCAGTCCCAGGCGCATGCACGCCAGGTAGACGATGAACTGCTCGACCGAGTTGACGAGTTGGACGATGACGATGTCGTCGCGCCGCAGTCCGCGAGCGTGCAGCACGGCGGCCATGCGCTCGACCTCGACGGCGAGTTCTGCATAGGTCAGGCGCCGCGGAGCGCCGTCGGTCAGCAGTTCGCGGTTGGGTGCGTCCACCACGGCTTCGCGCTGCGGGTGGCGCGCCACCACCTCGAGGAAGCCCTCGTCCAGCGTGCGCGTTCCCCACCAGCCGCGGGCGCTGTACTCGGCGATGCGTTGCGGGGAGGCGAGGATCATCGTTGCCTTCCTGGTGGCAGGACTGCGGTGGCCGCGAGGCGGTGTCCGCGGCCCTTCATGCGGGCACCGGCCAGCGCCGCATCACCGAATCGCTGACATAGGTGGCATGAAACCCGTTGGGAACCCGCCGTGGCAGCGGAATGCGGGCGACAGGGCCCCGTCCGAACTCGGTGCCGCGGGCATCGAACACCTGCACCTCCGAGCGCAACCTGTGCGGATCCCACGCGAAGGTGACGACATAGCCATCGTCCTCGTCCATGGCGCCGTCGCGCGGCGCGAAACCAGGCTCGTTGTAGAACCAGTCCGGGCCCTCGCTCCAGGCCTGGTAACCCCCGGTGCGATGGTTCACCTTGGCCAGGCCGGTGAAGCGCACCTCCTCGCGCCCGCCTTTGGGGAACACCAGGTGATACGAGTGCCTCGTCGGCAGTCCCTGCCACGCGCTGTTGATCACCGGGAATTCGGTGTTGAGCACATCGTCGATGACACGCTCGTGGGTGCGGCCGGTCTTCAGGTCGAAGCGCCACTCGTAGAGCCAGAAGTCGCGCTGCCGATTGTGGATGGTGTGTTCCAGGCGCCGCGCGTCCACGCGGCCCTGCGCGTCCTCGTAGGTGCGGTAGGGCGTGCCCACCATGACGACCTCATCACCTTCCTCCCAGGCGTTGACCACGTGCAGCAGGTAGCAGGGCCGGGCCGCGAACCAGCGGATCTGGTCTGCACGGCCATGCCTTGGCAGCACCGCGAAACGTGTGGGCAGGTCGGGGCGGAAGTTCAGCTTGTAGCGGCCGAGCTTCCAGGCCTCTTCGTCCAGCAGCAGCGGGAAGTCGTGCAGGATGCTGTAGCGCGGCGTGATCGCCATGTCGTGCGGCAAGCGCGGGCCGGGCAGAGGCACGTCGATCTGGTGTCTTGCATGACCGTCCGGTCCGATGACCCCGTATCGCATGTAGGGCGCTTCGGTCCCGTAGTCGAACCAGATGAGTTCGCCCGTCGCCTCGTCGGGGCGGGAGTGCGCAGAGATGCGGCTGAGGGCCCCGCCGTAGTCGGCGCGGCCGACGGTCTGAAGTGTCAGCGGGTCCAACGCGTACGGCATGCCCGAGCGGTACCACATCGTCACGAGCCGACCGGCGTGATATTTCACGTCTGTGTTGCTGGTGTTCTTCATCGGCTCGTCCGGGCGGTCCAGTCGCTGCTTCTCCTTGATGCCCTTCCACAGCGGGTGGCCGGCCGTCATCTCCTCTGCCAGCGCGCTGGTGCGCACCCAGCGGTTGCGGTAGCTCGCCCGTCCCTGTTCGAACTGCACGGCGTGCACCATGCCGTCGCCGTCGAAGGCGTGGTACCGCCAGTCGGGCGGGAAGTAGGGATTGGGCCCGTTGCGCACGTACAGGCCGTTGAAGTCAGCGGGAAGTTGGCCCTCGACCGGGAGGTCGTCGACGTCGAGTTCGTCGGCGATCGGGGCGTTGTTGCCCGACAGCGCCGGGATGTCGTGCAGCGGCAGGTCGTCGCGCTTCATCTTCGGTCTCCTCTTGCGTGCCAGCCCGTCGGACGTCGAGCGGCCTTCTCGATGCATCCCGTGCCAAGCGGACATCGGCCGGCTCGGCCCTGCCGGATGTCTGGCGTCGAATCACTGCGAGCATAGATCCCAGTGGCGCACGCCCGTATCCGAGATTTCGATATACCGATCACCATTTCGATATGCTGACAATTGAGACCTCTGACCGATGTGCAGCCGCCAGATGAACGACCGCGAGCGCTACTTCCTCAACCAGCCCAGGCGTGTGCCCCTGGGGTTCGAGGACCATGCCGGTGACCGGCAGTTCTCGACCACGCTGGCACGCGGGCTGGAACTGCTGCGCTGCTTCAGTGCTGCCGAGGTGCAGTTGTCCAACGCCGAACTGGCTGCGCGCACCGGTCTGCCCAGACCGACGATCTCGCGCCTGACCTACACGCTTGTGATCCTGGGCTATCTCCGCCACAGCCCGAAATACGGCAAGTACCAACTCGGCAGCGCCCTGATCTCGGCCACCTACCCCTTGATGGCCTCGATCGGCCTGCGGCAGCACGCGCGGCCGTTGATGAACGCCCTGGCCGATGACACCGGAGGTGACGTCTCGATGGGCATCCGCGACCGGCTCAACATCGTGCTCGTCGAGACCAGTCGCAGCCGGAATCGGGTAAGGGCTTCGGGCGCGTTGGCCGACACCGGTTTGTCCCTTCCTTTGGCGGGTTCGGCGATCGGGCGCGCATGGCTTGCGGGTTGCGACCGGGTCTTGCGCGAGGCCGTGCTCAACGAGATCCGGGTCAAGACGCCCGAGGATTGGTCCCGCTTCGAGCCCGCCATCCGTCAGGCCATCGAGGACGTGGCCGCGCAGGGCTTCTGCGCAGTCGACGGTGACCTGGTCCACCAGATCCGGGCGGTCGGCGTGCCCTATGGCGTGACGCCCTCCGGCGAGTTCGTCGTGTTCAACTGCGCTTTCGCCGCGCCGGTTGCGGCCGAACGCGGAACGCAGTGGTTGCGCAACGAGGTCGGCCCCCGCTTGCTGGAGATGGTGAGGCAGTTGAGGGAGCACAGATCATGATGAAAACAGGCCGCCCACCGCGGATCGCCGGCGTGGGCCACGTCGCCCTCGACATGGTCTTCGAGCTCGACACGATCCCGCAGCAGCCGGTGAAGGTGGCCGCGCGCGCGCTGCGCCGTGTCGTCGGGGGCATGACGGCCAATGCCTGCGTGGCCGCCGCGCGGCTCGGCGCGCAGGTGCGTTTCGGCAGCCCGGTGGGCGACGACGACGCGTCGGCGGATTTCGTGCAGCACTTCGCGCGGGAGGGGGTCGACCCCTGCGGCCTGCAGCGTGTGGCGGGTGCGCAGAGTTCGCAGTCGGCGGTGCTGGTCGATGCGCAGGGTCGGCGGCTGGTGGTCAGTCACCACGGGCAGGCGCTGCGTGATCCGCCGCCGCTGGACGAGGCGTGGCTGGCGCAGGCCGACGTCGTGATCGCCGATCCGCGCTGCCCGGCCTGGGCCGAAGCTGCGCTGCGGCTCGCGCGTGCGCGCGGCGTGCCCGGTGTGCTGGACGGTGACGTGGCCCCGCTGACCGATCTGCGCCGGCTGGCGGGCCTGGCGGCCTGGACGGTGTGCTCCGAGCCCGGCGCGGCCGCGTTGCTGGGGCAGCCCTTCGAGGGCACGCTGGACGATGCGGCCGTGCATCGCGCGCTGGCCGAGGTGCTCGTGCTGGGCGCCGATGTCGCGGTGGTGACGCTGGGCGAGCGCGGGCTTTGGTGGCAGCGTCGCGGGGGCGCCGCATCGCACCTGGCGGCCTTCGACCTGGGGGCGGTAGTCGACACCCTGGGCGCGGGCGATGCCTTCCACGGCGCGTTGGCGGTGGCGCTGGCCGAGGGCCGGAGCGATCTCGAGGCGCTGCGCTTCGCCTCGGCCACGGCGGCCCTGAAGTGCCTGCGCCCCGGCGGGATTGCCGGCGCACCGCGGCGCGCCGAGGTGGATGCGTGCCTGGCGTCGTTCGCATAGGCCCTTTGCGCCGGGCGGGCGACAGCCTGCATCGACGGCCTGTGTCGACGGGTGGCAATCCAGGCGAAGGCTTGGGGCAGGGACGCACGGTCGCCGCTCGGAGGCGGCCGGAAGCGGTGGCCCCCGCCCGATGGTGCCTGGACGCGCGCAGGCAGACGGACTGTCGCCAGATCGGCCAGCCCCGCGAACGGGGTGGGCGCGTGCCGGCGCAGGAAACTTTGCCGGGTCTGCGATCGCGGCGCAAGGGCCGTGCTGCGACGGGGCGTGAGCCCGGCGCGGTCGTTGGCTGGGCGATGCGTCTGCGCAACCCGGCCGACGGAGCGCACGGCAGGATGTGGGCTGTCCTGCCAGTGCGGGGTGATGCCCGCCACCCCATCCCATGCCTGCCAAGCAACTGCTCTTCCACGACACCGCCCGCCAGAGGATCTGGCGCGGGGCCGACCAACTGGCCCGGGCCGTGCGCGTGACGCTGGGCCCGCGCGGGCGCACCGTGATCCTGGAGCGCGAGTTCGGCGCACCCCCACAGATCGTCAACTCGGGCGTGCTCGTGGCGCGGTCGATCGAGCTCGAGGACCCGTTCGAGAACCTGGGCGCGCAACTGCTGCGCGAGGTCGCCGCGCGCATCAGCGAGCAGGCCGGCGACGGCACCACCACCGCTACCGTGCTGGCGCACGCGATGATCGACGAGGGCCGGCGCTTTCTGGCCGGGGGCCTGAACCCGGTGCAGTTGCGCCTGGGCATCGAGCGTGCCGTCGCCACCGTGGTCGACGAATTGAAGCGCATCGCCCGACCCTGCGCCACCTCGCAGGAGATCGCGCATGTCGCCTCGATCTCGGCCAACAACGACCGCTCGATCGGCGAGTTGCTGGCGCAGGCCATGGACCGGGTCGGCCGCGAGGGCGCAGTCACCATTGAGGACGGCTCCGGCATGGTCAGCGAGTTGTCGGTGGTCGAGGGCTTGCAGTTCGACCGCGGCTACCTCTCGCCCTATTTCATCAACGACGCCGAGCGCCAGTCGGCGGTGCTGGAGGACGCGGCCGTGCTGCTGGTCGACCGACGCCTGTCGTCGGTGCAGGACCTGCTGCCGCTGCTCGAGGAGGCGGTCAAGGCCTCCAGGCCCTTGCTCGTCATCGCCGAGGACATCGACGGCGACGCCCTGGCCACCCTCGTCGTCAACGTCCTGCGCGGCACGGTCAAGGCCTGCGCCGTCAAGGCGCCGGGGTTCGGCGACCGCCGCAAGGCGCTGCTGCAGGACATGGCCGTGCTGACCGGAGGTGCGGTGGTCAGCGACGAAGCCGGTCTGTCGCTGGCCAAGGCCACCCTGGCTGACCTGGGTCGCGCGCGCCGCGTCGAGATCGGCAAGGACGAGACCACGCTCATCGGCGGTGGCGGGCAGGCGCAGGCCATCGCCGAGCGGCTGGGCCGCCTGCGTCGGCAGCGAGAGACCGCCACGACCGACTTCGACCGCGAGCAGTTCGACCAGCGCATCGCCCGGCTGTCCGGTGGCGTGGCCGTGGTCAAGGTCGGCGCCGCCACCGAGACCGAGCTGAAGGAGCGGCGCATCCGCGTCGACGACGCGCTGCACGCCACGCGCGCCGCGGTCGAGGAGGGCATCGTGCCGGGCGGCGGCGTGGCCTTGCTGCGCGCGCGCCGGGCGCTGCAGCCCGACGCCGAGATGTCGTTGGACGAGGCGTCCGGCATGCGCACCGTGCACCGCGCGCTGGAAGAGCCGCTGCGGCGCATCGTCGCCAACGCCGGCCTCGAGCCCTCGGTCGTGGTGGCACGGCTCGAGCAGGCGGGCGACGACGTCGGGGCCCTGCTGGGCTACAACGCCGCCACTGGCGAGTACGGCGATCTGCTCGCCATGGGCGTGATCGACCCGGCCAAGGTCACCCGGCTGGCGCTGCAGAACGCGGCCTCGATCGCCGCCCTGGTGCTGATGACGGATTGCGTCATCGCCGGCGTGCGCCCGACCCCGGCGCTGCCCCTGTCCGCCGGCCCGTCGGGCCTGCCCGGGATGCCCGAGGAAGCGGAATTCTGAACTTGGATCCAGCTGTCGACCGCCGCACGGCGCGGATCGACGCCGCAGGCCGCGGACGACTCGAGCGGCGATCTGCTGCGTCGGCGGGGTGAGTCCGCTGCGCGGACGTCGGGTTGGCGGGCAGCTGGCTGGTCAGGCAGTCGGGTAGTTGGGCAGCCGGGTAACTTGGCAGTCGGGCAGCCGGGCAGTAGCGCAGCCGGGCCGTCAAGCAGCTGGTCAGCCGGGTGGCTGGGCCGTAGCGCAGCCGGGCAGACCGACGGCCTCCTGGTCCGCCCGATCAGGCGCCGTCGCGTTGCTCTGCAGATCGGTCAGTCGCTGCCGCTCGGCATTCAGCAGGTGCCGGCGCATCGCCTGCCGCGCCTGCGCGGCGAGCCCGCCCACCACCGCCTGCAGCACGGCGCGGTGCTCCTCGATGTTGTCGCGCCGTCGCTCGGGCGTGACGTAAAGCGCCTCCATGCGCTGGCCCAGCGGGCTCTGGAACTCCAGCCACAGCCGCTCGACGATCAGGGCCAGCCCGGCGTTGCCGCTGGCCCGCGCGATCCGCACATGGAAGTCACGGTCGGCCTGCGGCAGCGGCGCGTTGTCGGCCATCTCGCGCTCCAGCCGGGCGAAGGCCTGGGCGATCTCCATGCGCTGGGCCGGCGTGGCTTGACGTGCGGCCAGCGCGGCCGCCTCGGGCTCGACGATGCGCCGCGCGTGCAGCAGGTCGAAGGGCGGGATGCCGGCCGGGAAGGCCGCTGGCGCAGGCGCCTGCGCCGCGCCCTCGGGCGGCTTGCGCACCCAGGCGCCCGAGCCGACCTTGATCTCCAGCACCCCCTGCAGCTCCAACGCGCTCAGCGCCTCGCGCAGCGAGCTGCGTGAGACCCGCAGCGACTGCGCGAGCTGCCGCTCCGCCGGCAGCCGCGTGCCCGGCGGGAAGCTGCCGGCGGCGATCAACTGCTCGATCTCCTGCGCGATGCGCTGGTGCAGGCGAGGGGATTTCAGGGGTTGGATGGACATGGGGGCGGGATGGCCAGGTCGCGCACACGACCACGTCTTCAGCAGCCTTGCCGCACCCCGCAGCCGGCCCGGCGGGACCGTCGGGCCCGCACGGTTGGCGCTGGCGGCGGGTGCATCACGTTGTCGTCATGACGGATTGTTTCATCGTCGGCACGGCGCTTGACAGGCATCATCGATGGTGTTCAGATTGGTCTGAATTTCAGACCACGATCGTCCCGCAGGCGCGCCATCCTCCGGCCGCGCCGCTCGCAGGCCACCCCGAAGGAGACCGCGATGAGTACCTTGTCCCGCCTTGCCGCCGTCCTGTGCGCGGCGCTTGTCAGCCACGCTGCGCCTGCGTTGGCCCAGACCTACCCCTCCAAGCCCGTGCGTTTCGTCG
>Ga0172376_10002216_pt1 | contig 24022 bp, 24 predicted proteins | sample Lak35m_FD_121114 | JGI IMG/M metagenome (GOLD analysis project Ga0172376, IMG submission 121114) | Freshwater microbial communities from Kabuno Bay, South-Kivu, Congo - kab_092012_35m | ecosystem: Environmental > Aquatic > Freshwater > Lake | place: Democratic Republic of the Congo: South-Kivu...
AGGAACCGAAGCCATGACGCCCGACGCACCCGCTCCCGGTGAATCCTCAGGCGCCGATCGAACCCCCGGCGGCACCGGCGGCGGGAAACTGCGGCGCCGAATCGCCGAGGAGGCTGCCCGCATCCTGAGCCACGGCGGCGATTCGAGGCGGGCGCGGTATCGGGCGGCCCGCCGGCTGGCCCGCGGCTGGGTGCCCGAGGAGGATCTCCCGACGCACGACGAGGTGCGGCGCGAGCTCGGCCCACATGCGGCCGGCGCATCGGCCGGCGATCTCCCGGCCCCCGTCGGCTTCGCGCACCTCACGGGCGACCGGTTCGACCAGATCGCCGACCTCGTCCGCGTGCTCGCCACGGTGCGGCAGGATCCGCTCAAGCATCCCGAGGGCGACGCGCTCGATCACGCGCTGCAGGTCTTCGATCGCGTCTACGAGGAGCGGCCGTTCGACGAGGAGCTGCTCACCGCGGCGCTCGTCCACGAGGTGGGCCGCGCCATCGACCGCGCCAACCAGGTGGCGGCGGGGCTCGAAGCGCTCGGCGACCTCGTCACGCCGCGAACGCGGTGGCTCGTCGAATCGCTCGAGACCGCGCACGCCCATGCCGACAACACGCTCGGCCTGCGAGCCCGCCATCGGCTCGAGGCGCATCCCGACTTTCTCGACGTGCTCCTCCTGGCCGAGGCCGATCGCCGCTCGCGGGTTCGTGGCTACGACTCGCCATCGCTCGAAGAGGCGATCGCGATCCTGCGCGACCTCGAGCAGGATGAGTAGGGTAGGCTTCAGCCTGCCATGTAGACCGCTCATGTAGACCGCTTGCTCCGCAAGCGGATCCAGATCCGCTTGCGGAGCAAGCGGTCTACTTTCGACAGGCTGAAGCCCGTCCTACCGGGGGGGCAAGCCGTCGAGGGCGGCGCGGATCGCCTCGCGGGCCTCGCGCCACCGCGTCTTCACTGTGCGCTCCGAGCAGCCGACGACCGCAGCGGTCGTCTTCTGGTCGGCACCGAAATACCAGACGAGATGAAACACCTCACGGCTTTCGTCCGGCAGCCGCTCCACGGCGGCGTGGAATTCCTCCCAGCGGTCGAGCGGCTCGGCGGCGTCGGCCGCGCGGTCGATGTGCCGCGGCGCTTCGTCGCGATCCTGGCCCTGATGGAAAACGTTCGTCCCGTGATTGGCGGCATACGACGTGGGGCCGGCGTGCTTTCTGGCGAGGTCGATCAGCTCACGATGCAATTGCGTGGCCGCCAGTGCCATGACCGATCGCGGCGCGGCGGAGTCGAGCTGGCCGAGCGCGCGGTGCAGCCGTAGCGCCGCATTCTGAAAGACGTCGTCGGTGTCGTCCCAGCGGCGGACGTTGGGAAACCGGCGGAGCATCCGGTGCGCCAGGCTCCGCAGCCGGCCGGCGCAGAGCTCGATGATCCGGTCGCGGGCGGAGAGGTCGCCGGCCGCCAGCCGCGCGAGGCAGCCCGCCAATTCGGCATCGTTGGTGTCTTGCGTCTCCATCGCCATCTTCCGCCGTGGTTGCGCCACGGAAGCCCGACGCGCGAGCGAGGGAAATACGCGTCGCGGCGTCATGTGTTCCTCGCTTGCGCGTCGGGCTTTCGTGGGCAGGTTGTCCAGCCTCGCTCTTCCGAGTCTACCGGACGCTTCTTCGGCCGGCTGCGGTCGGTAGACTTCGTCCATGATCGATGGTGACCGCACTGACGACTCCGGAGACGTGGCCGCTTCGCGGCTGACCGGCTCCTCCGATCCCTTCGGCTTCGTGCCGGAGGAGGTCGAGGATTTGCCCGCCGGCACCGACCTCGGCGGCCTGCGGATCGTGCGGCTCGTCGGCGAGGGGGGCATGGGCCGCGTCTACGAGGCGGAGCAGGAGGCGCCCAGGCGCACAGTCGCGGTAAAATTCATGCGCGGCGGACTCGTCTCGCCGGCGGCGGTGCGGCGGTTCGAGCGAGAGGCCGACGTGCTCGCGCGACTGCGGCATCCGCACGTCGCACAGATCCATGCGGTCGGCACGCTCGTCCGCGAGGGGCTCGCCGCTCCCTACCTCGTGATGGAGTTCGTTCCCGATGCGCTGCCGATCACGCGGCATGCGCACGACCGCGGCCTTTCGCTCCGCGAGCGGGTGACGCTGTTTCGCCTCGTGTGCGCGGCGGTGGCCCACGGGCATGCCAGCGGCGTGATCCACCGCGATCTGAAGCCCGGCAACATTCTCGTGGGGGCCGACGGCCTGCCGAAGGTGATCGACTTTGGCATCGCCCATGCGGCGACAGCCGGCGATACCGTTGCCCGCACTGCCGCCGGCGAGCTTCTCGGCACGCTCGACTGCATGAGCCCGGAGCAGCTCGGGGCTGTGCCCGGCGACGCGGCCGCGTCGATCGACGCCCGCACCGACGTCTATGCGCTCGGCCTCGTGCTTCGCGATCTGCTGGTCGCCGAGCCCGCGGAGATGGTCGTCGGGCTGCTCGATGCGCCGCGGATCATCGCCTCGCGGAGCGAGCAGGGGCGGGCGGCCGTCGCACGGGCCTGCGGTCGCGATCGCGGGGTCACACCAGCCGACGCCAGAAGCCTCGCAGCGGTGGTGGGCAAATGCCTCGAACCGCTGCCGGCGGAACGGTATGCCTCGGCTGCGGAGCTCGCGGCCGATCTCGACCGCTGGCTCGCCGACGAGCCGACGCGGGCGCGGCCGCCGGCCTGGCACGAATCGGCGCGACGCTGGGCGCGTCGGCACCGCGCCGCGGCGCTCGCGGCCACAGGCATCGCCGTGGCGACGGCCAGCGGGCTTGCCGTGAGTGGCTTCTTCTATGCGAAGTCTGTGGTTCAAAGGCGCGCGGCGGAGGAGCAGCTCTACTTCGCGACCGTCGCCCGCGTGGCCGATGCGATCGACCGCGACAATGTCGCCGATGCATCGCGGCTGCTCACGGAAGCCCGCGGCCTCGCGCGAGCGCACGCCACCTCGGATCGCTCCACTCATGAGCCGACTGAGCTGGCCTGCCTCGCGGCCATGCTCGACGATTCGGTGGACATGCTTCCCGGGCATGCCGGTGGCATCGCGACCGCGGCGGTTTCGCCCGACGGCCGCTGGGCGGTGACCGGCGGTGTGGATGGCACCGCGCGGGTCTGGCGGCTGGGCGACCGCGGCAATGCAGCCGCCGTGTTACGCGGCCACGAGGGGGCGATCTGGGGCATCGGTTTCTCGCCCGATGCGAAGATGGTCGCCACTGGCGCGAACGACAAGACGGTGCGGCTCTGGGAGGCCGCCACGGGCCGGCAGTTGGCGGCGCTCCGTGGCCACACAGGCACGGTGTACTCGGTCGAGTTCACGCCCGACGGCCGCAGTGTGCTGAGCGGCTCGCGCGATAAGACGGTGCGTCTCTGGGACGTGGCGACCGGGCAGACGAAGCGGGTCTTCACCGGCCACGAAGGGACGGTCTACTCCGTCGCGATCACGGGGGACGGCGCGCGGATGGCAACCGCGTCGCTCGACAAGACGGTGCGGCTCTGGAATCTCTCGACGGGAGCGGAGGAGGGGCGGCTCGAGGGGCACGAGCAGCGGGTCTTCTCCGTGGCCTTCTCGCGCGACGGCACGCGGCTCGCGACCGCTTCGCAAGACGGCACCGCGCGGCTCTGGGACGCGGCGAGCCTCGCGCCGATCGCCACGTTGAAACACCCGGTGCGGGTGAATGCCGTCGCCTTCTCTCCCGACGGGCGGCTCGTCGCCACAGCGGCCGGCGACTCGCTCCTGCGGATCTGGAGCACGGCCGAAGGCCGCGAGATCCGGCGGCTTCGCGGCCATCAGGACTGGATCTGGGCGGTCGCGGCGTTGCCGGAAGGAGAACGATTCCTGACTGCATCGGCCGATGCGACGGCGCGGTTCTTCGACATCGCCGACGGTGATCCCGTCATGCGGGCTCGCGACCGCGTGCTCACCGTCGCCTTCGATCGGGCAGGCAGCCGCCTGGCCATCGGCTCGGCCGACGGTGTTGTTGCGGTCTGGGATGCCGTCACCTGCCGCGAGCGGGCGCGGAAGGATCTTCGAGCGGGCCGTGTGAACGGTGTTTCGTTCTCGCCCGACGGCCGCCTGCTCGCTACGGCCTGCGACAAGGGAGTGATTCTCCTCGCGCAGGATGCCGACGGTCTCGAGGACGAAACGCGGCTCGAGGGGGCGGAGGCGCATGACAAGCGGGTTCACTCGGTCGTGTTTTCCGCCGACGGTGGGCGGCTCCTCACGGCCTCGTCTGACCACACGGCGCGGGTGTGGGACCTCCGCGGACGGAGAGAGGTCGCGCGGTTCCGTCACCCGCGCCGCGTCTACGCCGCCGCGTTTTCACCAGACGGATCGCAGGTGGCTACGGGCTGCGAGGACGGCGTCGTGCGGAGCTTTTCGATCGGCGGCGGCACTGTCGAGGAGCTTTCAGGGCACGGCAAGCAGGTCAACTGGCTCGCGTTCGCGCCCGACGGCTCGGCGCTGGCGACGGTCTCGTCGGATGAAACGGCGCGGATCTGGCCGCTGGGCCGTTCGCGCGGGCCGCAGGTGCTACGGGGCGCCGCCGCGCAGCTCTGGAAGGTCGATTGGTCGCCCGACTCGAGCCGCGTGGCGGCGGTGTCGGCCGACGGCGGCGTGCATCTGTGGGACGCGGCGAGCGGCCGGCAGCTTTTGGTGCTGCGAGGCCACACGGATGAGGCCTGGGCCGTCGGGTTCGCGCCGGACGGCGCCACGCTCTGCAGCGGCTCGTGGGACCGGACGGCGCGGATGTGGGGGCTCGCGCCGGCGGTGCTTGCGAACCGGCGGGGAAAGTAGACCGCTTCGTCCCGAAGCGGATCGGGATCCGCTTGCGGAGCAAGCGGTCTACCTGTGGCAGGCTGAAGCCTACCCTACTTTCGGCAGGCTGAAGGCTACCCTACTTTTTCTTGGTGCGGCGGGGGCGCTTCATCGGCGGCGGCGCCTTGAACGCCCGACGGACGACGCCCGTCTCCTTCCAGGTCCCCTTGAAGACGTCGTTGGCGCCGATGTCGCAGTCGGCGTGGGCCTCGTCGAGCCGCGGGTCGGCGAAGCCCCACTTCTGCTTCAGATCGAGCAGAGCGAACGACTGCTGAGCAGTGAGATACTCGACGTTGCCGAGCTGCTTGGCGAGCATGAGGATCCGGCAGTAGGCGTCGATGATCTCGGTCCACCAGTAGGCTTTTTCCACCGTCTCGCCGAAGCTCACCGTGCCGTGGTTGGCCAGGAGCATCACGCTGCAATGCTTGACGAACGGCTTCACAGTGTCGGCAAACTTCTGATTGCCAGGCGTCTCGTAGGCCGTGATCGGCGTGTCGCCGAGGAAGATCTCCACCTCGGGGAGGACGCACTGCGGAATCGGCTCGCGGGCGACGGCGAAGGCGGTGGCGTGGGGCGGGTGGCAGTGCACCACGCTCCGAATATCGGGCCGCTCCTTCATGATCGTCAGATGCAGCAGGATCTCGCTCGACCGGCGGCGCTTCCCGGAGATCTGGTTGCCTTCCATGTCGACGATGCAGAGATCGGCGGGCGTCATGAAGCCCTTCGAGATCATCGTCGGGGTGCAGAGCACCTTGTTTGGGCCGAGGCGATAGGAAATGTTGCCGTCGTTGCCGGCCGCAAACCCCTTGTTGTAGATGCGGCGGCCGATGTCGCAGATCTCTTCCTTGAGCTGGGCGAGCGAGGGGGCTGCGGGCGAGCGCGACTTTGTGGCCATGAGTGAATGCTCCGGGAGGGTAGGGGACGAACCGGGTTGTATCGAAACAAGGTGCGGGGCGCGAAGGGCTTTTCAATCGGAGGGAGGCAGCGGGGCGATGACGAGCTCGACGGCGGCGGCGGCGATGGCTGACCGCCAGTGCGGCCCGAGCCCTTCGTCGGAGACGAGCATGTCGATGCTGTCGAGGCCGGAGACGAGCGTGAGGCTCTTGCGGCCAAACTTCGAGCTGTCGGCGACGACGATCACGCGGCCGGCGGCGGTGAGCATCGCCTGCTCGGTCTCGGCGAGCAGCAGATGCGCGTTGAAGAGCCCCTCCTCGGCGATGCCTGCGGCGGAGAGTACCGTCGTGGTGACATGCAGGCGGCCGAGCAGTTCGTTGGCATAGGGGCCGAGGCAGACGCCGGTGCGCGGCGAGACGTAGCCGCCGAGCAGCACGAGATCGGTGCGGGATTCCGACGCGAAGAGGTTGGCCACCGGCAGGCTGTTGGTGACCACCTGCAGCGGGCGGCCCACGAGCAGACGGGCCACCTCGTAGGTGGTCGTGCCTCCGTCGAGCAAGACGGTCTCGCCATCGCCGATGGCCTCGGCGGCCTTGACGGCGATCGCCCGCTTGGCTGCCCAGTTGGCCGGCTGGCGTTCGTCAAACTCGCCGATCCGCGGCATGCCGCCGGCATAGAGCACGCCGCCGTGGGTTCGCTTCGCCCGCCCCTGTTCCTCGAGCGCGTCGAGGTCGCGACGGACGGTCGATTCCGAAACACCCAGCTCGCGGACGAGCTCGTCGAGCGACGCAAACCCCCGAATGCGGATCACATCAAGCAAGCGGCTGCGTCGTTCGCGGTTTTGCACGGTGTTGGGCTTCCTACAACACAAGTATGACTGTTTATCGACCGATTTCAATCGGCCAATGACTGAAAGCAGTCGCCCTCTTGCTCGAAAGCTCGAGCGGCGAGATGAGTAGAACGCTGGTGGCTGCACGCAGATTTGGGGGCGGATTCCCTTTTTGCTCGCGTAGCGGGCTTCCCTTGAAGGCGGGCGTGCGGTTTTTTTGTTGGGACGGGTAGCATGGACGCTCTGCAATCGTCCCGGAGCCGCCTATGACCGCTTCTGCACAACTGCTCGTGTTTGTCACGATGTTTGCCGCCGATCAGGCCGGCGGCATCCAGGCATTTCATCTCGACCCGGCAAAGGGCACGCTCGCCCCCGCGGCGGTGACCAGGGACTGCCCGAATGGATTTTTCCTGACGCTCTCCCCCGACCGCCGAACGCTCTATTCGCTCACCGCCAAGAAATTCGGCGACGCCGACTCCGAGGAGGTGATCGCCTGGCGGGTCGCCGACCGTGCTGGCACGCTCGAGCAGCTCGGCCGCAGACCCGCCAAGGGCCCGGTCAGCTGCTACACCGCCACCGACCCATCGGGCCGCGCGCTGCTCATCGCCCACTACAACGGCGCGACCGTCGCCGCGTTGCCTCTTGGCGCAGACGGCAGCCTCGCGGGTGATCCGGTCGCCCTGCGGCACGAAGGCAAAGGGGCCGATCCCGGCCGGCAGGAAGCCCCGCATCCGCATGCGATCATTCCCGCGCCCGCGGCGGAGGGCCGCCCGCAATTCGCCTACGCGGCCGACCTCGGCGCCGACGCGATCTTCGCCTACCGGCTCGATGCGGCCGCGGGCCGGCTCGTCGCCAACGATCCGCCGCTCGTGAAGACGAGGCCGGGGGCGGGCCCGCGGCACCTTGCGTTTCATCCCGATGGCCGACGGCTCTACGCGATCAACGAGCTCGACAACACCGTCGCCACCTACGATTTCGACGCGGCCTCCGGCCGGCTCGTCGAACGGCAGGTGATCTCCACGCTGCCGCCCGACTTCAAGGACAAGACCTACACGGCCGACCTCAAGATCACGCCCGACGGACGGTTTCTCTACGGCACCAACCGCGGGCACGACAGCATCGCGGCCTTCAAGGTCGGCTCCGACGGCCTGCTCACGCTCATTGAGATCGTGTCCAGCCGCGGCCGCGGTCCGCAGAACCTGTCCATCACGCCGGATGGAAACCTGCTCCTCTGCGCCAACATGCCGGGAGACAATCTCGCGGTCTTCCGGATCGACCGCGATGCCGGCACGCTCGCGCCGGTTGGCGAGCCGGTGACGGTCAAAATGCCGTCGTGCATCGCGATCGCGCCCTGAGGCGTTTCGAGTAGCCCGCTTGCCAAAGTAGACGGCTTGCTCCGCAAGCGGATCGGGACCCGCTTGCGGAGCAAGCGGTCTACTATGCACATCGTCTTTCATTCGCTCGACGTGGATGCGGTGCGGCGGCTCGGCGAGGGCCGTGCCGCGGCGATCGATGTGCGGCCGTTCGACCCTGCCGCGGATGCGGTCGCGCTCCGGTCGCTTGTCGAGGCGTGCCAATCTGGGGCCGGCCGTGATGAGGCGTCGTTCGCGCCGGCGGGGATCGCCGCCGAACTGGTGAGCCGGCCTGGCCGGCAGGTGCATGCGTTGCTGGCATGGTCTCACGCGGAGCCGTCCACGGCCGTGGGGCTCGTAACGCTGGTCGTAGCAGGGGAGCGGGAGCTGCGGCGATTCTCGATCGCGTGGCTGCTCGTGCATCCGCACGCCCGGCGCCGCGGCATCGCCACCGCGCTTGTCCGCCATGCCCTCGCCGACGCAGCGACCCGGGGCGCGGCGACCGTGGGGGTAGAGACTCTCGGCGCCTGGGTTTCGGCTGCCTCCTTTTGGCGTGCGCTGGCGACGTGAATGTCATGCACGACGATCGAGTCATCCGCTCGGGAGGATTGCCTGCATGCACGTGCGAGGTCGATCTCGTCGCGTCGCCCAGTAGACCGCTTGCTCCGCAAGCGGGTCAGATCCGCTTGCGGAGCAAGCGGTCTACTCATGCAAGCGGTCTACGAGGCCGCGCCGAGGCCTTCGATGCGCCGCCAGGCGCTCAGTTGGCCCAGGTGCATCATCATGTGGCCGCCGCAGTAGAAGGCCTGCACCGAGCCGATCGTGGGGAAGAGCTCCTTCATCCGGCCCGTGGCGGGGTTCGGCTGCTGAAAGACGTCGTCGGGCGTGCTCCGCAGGGCGCCCGCAACCATCCGATGGCCTTCGAGAAAGAACGATACGATCTCCTCCATCGACGGATAGAGATCGCCGTCGAAGTCGTCCACACACTGCGCCTCCTTCGAGAACCGGATCTCGAAGTGCTCCGGAAGCGACGGCGCGGGGTGGCCGATCTGCTGCAGGATCTTGGGGGCATAGAGGCTGAGGTGGCCGATGACGAAGGCGGGGTGATTCGACTCGACCATCGTGCCCCCCACCGTGGCGAACCGGGCGAACCGATCGGCGGGAATCCCCTTGAGCAGCCGCTCGGCATAGCCGACCGAAAGCTGCAGCGAATCGGCGACGATGTTTCCGATGGACCGCGGCATGGTCATGGATCGTTCCTTTCTCGGGCGATGCGGAGAATCGACTCGGGGAGGGCGTGGCATTCGGCGGCGAAGACCCGCGCGGCGAGCGACTCGGGGGTGTCGTCGGGCAGCACCGGCACGGTTTTCTGCAGCAGGATCTTGCCGTGATCGTACTCGTTGTCGACGAGGTGGACCGTGCAGCCTGACACGGTGCAGCCCCGCTCGAGCACCGCGCGGTGGACATGCATGCCGTGAAATCCCTTGCCGCCGAAGGCCGGGAGCAGGGCGGGGTGGATGTTGATCACGCGGCCGGCGAAGTCGGCAGGGATCTCCACGAGCTGGAGAAATCCGGCCATCACCACGAGATCGGCGTTGACGGCGCGGCAGGCATTGAAGATGGCGTTGCTCCACGACGCGAGCGGCGCGTTGCCCCGCGGCAGCACGTGGGTCGCCAGGCCGGCCCGCCGCGCGACCTCGACGCCGCGGACGTTGCCGCGGTTGGCGACGACGATCTCCACCGACGCCGGCAGCCGGCCCGCCGCGATGCGGTCGAGCAGGTTTTCGAGCGTGCGGCCCGAACCGGAGAGGAGGATGGCGATGCGGAGGGGCATGCGGCAGTAGGGTAGCCTTCAGGCTGCCAGAAAAATGATCGCGGGCGGATTGGGCAGCCTGAAGGCTACCCTACGTTTTGCGGATGGTGATGGTGAGCGGGTGGCCGTCGAGGTCGAGGGATTCGCTCGTGCCGCCGGCGAGCGTGCCAAACGTGGCCGCGGCGGCGAGCGTCTCGCCGGCGACATACTCGAGATGCTTTTCCAAAGCGGCCTTCATTTCGGCGGAGGTCGTCTCGAAGGCGAGATCGATCCGGTCGGTGAATTCGAGGTCGAGCGCCTTCCGCTGCGACTGCACGGCATGCACCACCTCGCGGACGAGCCCCTCGGCGATCAACTCCGGCGTGAGCGCGCTTGCCACGACGACGACGGCCAGCGGGCTCTCGGCCGCGGCCCAGCCCTCCTTGGCCGTCGTCCGGATGATCACGTCGTCTTTCTCGACCGTCACCTCGCCGCCGCCTGCGAGCGGGATGGCCGCGCGGCCGTGGCGCTGGAGCGCGGCGAGCAGCGCGGAAGCGTCGGCCTTGGTGATGGCGTCGCGGGCCTTCGGCAGATCCTTGCCCAGCCGCGGCCCGAGCTTCTTGAGGTCGGGGAGCACCGCCCGCGTGATGTAGCGGTCGGGCTCGCGGCAGATCTCGAACTGCTTCACGTTGAGCTCGTCGCAGACGAGGTCGGCGTGCGACGCGAGCCAGGCTTCGTCGGTCGGGGAGGCCGCGGCCAGGATCACCTCCACCTTCGCGAGTGGCTGCCGCACCTTCAGTTTCTCCGCGGCCCGCGCCGCCCGGCCGAGCGACGAGACCTCGCGGACGAGCGTCATCCTCCGGACAAGATCGCGGTCGATGAGGGCCTCGATGCCGGTCGGATAATCGGTGAGGTGGACGCTCTCCGGCGCCTTGCCGGCGAATCCGGCGAAGGCGAGGTTCCGCCAGATCGCCTCCGACACGAAGGGCACGAAAGGGGCGGCGAGCCGGGCGATCGTGAGCAGCGTCTCGTAGAGCGTCCAATAGGCGTCGAGCTTCTCGGGATTGCCCTCGGGCCCCGTGTCGGCCTTGCCGGCGGCCCAGAAGCGGTCGCGGCTCCGCCGCACATACCAGTTGCTCACCGCATCGACGAGCGCCGAGAGCCGACCGGCCGCACCGAAATGGTCGAAGGCGTCGAGCCGCTCGACCATCTCCCGCGCGGTGGCGTTGAGTTCGGACAGCATCCAGCGGTCGAGCTCGCCCCGCTCGGCCACCGGCCGATAGCCGCGGGCCTTCTGCAGGTCGGCATGGTCGAGGCTGCCGGGGGCGTCGAGCAGCGCGGCGGGATCGAAGCCGTCGATCCGCGCGTAGATCACGAAGAACGAATAGACGTTCCAGAGCCGCAGCAGAAACTCCGGCACGCTCTCGCGAATCGCCCGTTCGTTGTAGCGGATGCCCGACCAGGGCGGCTGCCCGGCCAGGAAAAACCAGCGGAGCGCATCGGCGCCGTAGGTATCGAAGATCACCGCCGGCTCTTTGTAGTTGCGTTTGCTCTTGCTCATCTTCTGCCCGTCTTCGCCGAGCATGTGGCCGAGGACGATGCAGGTCTTGAAGGGATGCGGGTAGGGCTTTTCCGGGCCGCCGGTGCCGTCTCCGAACAGGAGCGTGCTGATCGCCAACTGGCTGTAGAACCAGCCGCGGGTCTGATCGATCGCCTCGGAGATGAAGTCGGCCGGGAACTGCGACTTGAATTCGGCGTCGCCCTTGTGGGGCCAGCCCCACTGGGCGAACGGCATCGCGCCCGAGTCGAACCAGCAGTCGATCACCTCGCTCACGCGGCGCATGCGGGCGGCCTTTGCAAAGGGCGAGTCATACGTGACGGCGTCGATGTAGGGCTTGTGCACCTTGAGGTCGTCGGAGAGCTTCGGGTTGGCCGCCTTGGCCTTCTCGAAGACGTCGGTGCCGGCCACGCCCGGCTTGGCAAGGAGCGCGGCATACGACGGGATCGCCTCCGCCTTGCCGGTCGATTCGCAGACCCAGATCGGCAGCGGTGTCCCCCAGTAGCGCTCGCGGGAGAGCGCCCAATCGACGTTGGTCTCGAGGAAGTTGCCGAACCGGCCGTCTTTGATGTGCTCGGGAAGCCAGTCGATCCGGGCGTTGTTGGCGAGCATCTCCTCGCGAAACTGGCTCGTGCGGATGAACCAGCTCTGCCGCGGATACTGGATGAGCGGATCGGCGTCGGCCCGCCAACAAAACGGATAATCGTGGACGTATTGCTCCTGGTGGACGAGCAGGCCGCGGGCCTTGATGTCGCGGGTGATGTCGCGATCGCAGTCCTTGACGAACCGGCCGCTCCCCATCGGGAAGGCGTCGGTGAACGTGCCGTCGGGGGCGACGCAATTGATGAGGGCGGGGCCCTGGCCCTCGTTGCACCGAGCCTGCTCGGCGATGAGGATGGTGTAGTCGACCTCGCCGAAGGCGGGCGCGATGTGGACGACGCCTGTGCCGGAATCGGTCGTGACGAAGTCGGCGGCGACGACCCGCCAGGCCGCCGCCGACGGCGACGAACCGCGAAACGTGTCGAATGGCGGGAGATAGGAGCGGCCGACGAGCGCCGCGCCCGGCATCCGATCGACCACCTCGAATTGCTTCTTCATCTTCTCGCCAAGCGGGGCGGCGAGGGATTCGGCGACGATGAACTCGGGGGAATCCGCGACGCCCGGTTCGCGGAGCACGACGTACTCGAGGTCGGCCTTCACCGCGGCGAACTGATTCGAGGGGAGTGTCCAGGGAGTCGTCGTCCAGGCGACGAGGCTTCGGTGCGTCGGCTTGCCCGCATCGTCGAGGAGCGGGAAGGCAACGTAGACGCTCGGGTCGGCCACCTCGCGGTAGCCCTGGCCCACTTCGCCGCTGGAAAGCGCCGTGCCGCCTTGCGCCCACCACCAGACGATCTTGTGGCCCTGATAGAGCAGCCCGCGATTGAAAAGCTCGGCGAGTGCCCACCAGACGCTCTCGACGAACGACTGATGGTAGGTGACGTAGGCGTCGGAGAGGTCGATCCAGAAACCGATTCGCTCCGTGAGCGTTTCCCATTGCTTCATGTAGCGCCAGACGGATTCCTGGCACTTGTGGATGAAGGGCTCGACGCCGTAGGCCTCGATCTCGGCCTTCGAGTGGATGCCGAGCTCCTTGCAGACCTCCACCTCGACGGGCAGGCCGTGCGTGTCCCAGCCCGCCTTCCGCTCGCAGTATTCGCCACGCATGGTGCGGTAGCGCGGGTAGAGGTCCTTGATCGTGCGGGTCAGGCAGTGGCCGGGGTGGGGCATCCCGTTGGCCGTTGGCGGGCCCTCGAAGAAGACGAATCGCTTCGCGCCGCGGCGCCGGTCGAGCGACTGCTGGTAGATCCTGCCCTCGCGCCACAGCCGCGCGATCGAGGTTTCGAGGGCGGGGAAGTCGGGCTTGCCGCGGACGGATTCGAACATGGGCTCGTGGGGCAGCGTAACGCTGGGGCGAAGGGTGCGTGCAGGAAACGCCGCAATCCTACCGCGACAGGCGCGAGCCCCGTAGACCGCTTGCTCCGCAAGCGGGTTTTTCGGATCCGCTTGCGGAGCAAGCGGTCTACTTTTGGCAAGCGGTCCCCTTGCCTACCGAGTATCCTGAGAGTTTTGGAACCCACCGCCCATGAGCCCTATGGACTGGACGCTGCTTTCGCTGCACCTCGCGGCGATGCTGTTTGTGGCGCTGGCGATGGGGCAGGCGGCGCGGCGGATCGGCATTCCGGCCGTCGTCGGCGAGATCGCCGGCGGCCTCCTGCTGGGGCCCACGCTCCTGGGGCGGATCGCCCCGGAGCTTCATGCCTGGCTCTTTCCTGCGACCGGGCCGGTCGCCGACGCGCGGGCCGCGATCGCCCGCGTGGGCATGCTCTTCTTCATCGTCACGATCGGCCTCGACATCAGCCTCGGAGAATTCCGACGGGTTGGCCGCAAGGCGCTCGCCGTGGGCACGGTCGGCACGCTCGTGCCGCTCGTTCTGGGTTTCGTCATGTGCTACGTCTTCCCCGACGTCATCGGGGTGACGCGGAAAGACCTCTTCGCGACGGCGCTCTTTATGGGGTCGATCCTCTCGCTGTCGGCCAACCCGGTGATCGCCCGCATCCTCATCGACATGGGGCTCTTCAAGACCGAGATCGGCCGGACGATCATGTCGGCGACGCTGGTGGACGACCTCGTGGGCTGGGGGCTCTTCGCCGTGATCCTCGCGGAGTTTGCGCCGCACTCGACCGGGCAAGGGCAGGGGACGGCGATCCTCGGGCTCGTGTTTCTCTTCATCGGCGGCATCCTGCTCCTCGGCCGGTTCGTGCTGCCGCCGCTCCTCGAACAGGTGCACCGACGGCTCCCGCAGCCATCCGCGCTCATCTCCTGCATCGTGCTCCTTGCGCTCGCTGGCGCCGCCGGCTCGGAATGGCTCGGCCTGCATTCGTTTCTCGGCGCCTTCGTCGTGGGCATCGCGCTTTCCGACGTGGCGCGGCGGCATCCGCGGCCGTTCGAGATCGTCGGCGAATTTTCCTATGCCGTCTTCACGCCGGTGTTCTTCGTCTCGATGGCGATCGGGGCCGACTTCGTCGCGGGCTTCGATCCCTGGCTCGTCGCGCTGATCACGGCCGTGGCGTTCGTGGGCAAGATGTGCGGTGTGTTTCTCGGAGGGCAGATGGCCGGCATGGACAGCCGGCAGGCGCTGGCGGTGGGATGCGGCCTCAACGCGCGGGGCATCCTCGGCATCGTGATGGCGGCGGCGGCCTACGAGGCGGAGTTGATCGATCTGCGGCTTTTCGTGGCCTGCGTGCTGATGTGTGTGGCGACGACGATGGCCGCGGGCCCGGCCCTGAGCCTCATCCTCGGCGATTTCTCCCGAGGCGGCCGACCTACTAGAATCCCCGCATGAAAAGTCTCACCGTCGGCGATCCTGCGCCCCATTTTCAGGCCGTGCTTCAGGACGGCAGCACGTTCGATCTCGCCGACCTGCTCGGCAAGAAGATCATCGTGCTTTTCTTTTATCCCAAGGACCACACGCCGGTCTGCACGAAGGAAGCCTGTGCCTTCCGGGATTCCTACGAAAAATTTGTGGCGGCCGGGGCCGAGGTGGTCGGTGTGAGCAGCGATTCGCAGGCCAGTCACCGCTCGTTCGCGGAGAAGCACCGGCTGCCGTTTCCGATCATCAGCGACCACGATCGCGCGCTCCGCAGGCTCTTCGGCGTGCCGAACCCGCTGGGATTCATCCCGGGCCGCGTCACCTACGTGATCGACCGGCAGGGGGTGATCCGGCTGGTGTTCAGCGCGATCTTCGCCTCGGACGACCACGTCACGAAGGCGCTCGAGGCGGTGCAGCACGCGTAGGACAGGCTTCAGCCTGCCGGGAAGCCCGAAGCGCGAACTGAGAGGAATGCGGAACGCTGCTCGTAGAGCAGACTGCTAATCTGCTGCCACACGATGCGTTTTCCCTTTGCTTGCGCAGCGGGCTTCTCGGCAGGGGGATCCGCTTGCGGAGCAAGCGGTCTACTTTGACAGGCTTCAGCCTGTCCTGCTGTTGCGGACGGCGGCGGTGACGAGGGCGCGGAGCTTCGGCTCGGCCGATGCGGCCACGGCGAGGATCTTCTCCACCGTCGCAACCTCGAGCGCGTCGGGGAGGCACATGTCGGTGATCACGGAGATGCCGAGCACCTTCATGCCCGCATGCACCGCCACGATCACCTCCGGCACCGTCGACATGCCGACGACGTCGGCACCGATCACCCGCAGGAAGCGATACTCGGCCCGCGTCTCCAGGTTCGGCCCCGTGACGGCCACGTAGACGCCCCGATGGGCCACGAAGTTTTCCTTGCGGGCCACCTCGAGCGCCTGGTCGATCAGCACCGGCGTGTAGGGGGCCGACATGTCGGGAAACCGCGGGCCGAGCCGGTCGTCGTTGATGCCGACGAGCGGGTTGTCGTTCATCAGGTTGATGTGATCGTCGATCACCATCAGGTCGCCGGTGCGAAACTGCGGATTCAGGCCGCCGCAGGCGTTGGTGACGACGAGCAATTCGGCGCCGAGCCGCCGAACCACGCGGACGGGAAACGTGATCTGGGCGAGCGGATAGCCCTCGTAGGCGTGCATCCGCCCTTCCATCACCACCACCGGCACCCCTTCGAGCAGGCCGCAGACGAGCTGCCCGGTATGCCCATGGGCGGTGGACTTCGCGAAGTGGGGGATCGATCCGTAGGGGATCGTCACCTTGTCTTTGATGGCGGCCGTAAAGCCGCCGAGCCCGCTGCCCAGGATGATGCCTACGGCCGGCTTGTGGGGCCATTGGGCGGCGATCGCCGCGCAGGCCTCCGTGATCTTGTCGAATTGGTCGAGCATGCGTGCCTTGTCGTGAGACTCCCGGGCCTGTCACGAGACGCCCGACTCAGTCGGGGCTCAGCAAGGCCCGAAAGTCGGGCCGCTCCCGCAAAGAGTCGAGGTCGGGATCGACCTCCAAGTGTGCCAAATCGTCGTAGCCCAGGAGGATGGCCTTCGAGAGCGACTTCATCGCCTCGTCGGGCCGCCCGGCGAGGGCGAGCGAGCAGGCGAGATTGTAGCAGGCCAGGAAATCCTTTGGCAGGCGGTCCACCAAAAGCTTGTCGATTTCAACGGCCCGATGCACGAGGCCCTTCTTCGAGACGAGCTCGCCGAGCACCCGCAACACCTCCACGCTCTCGCCGTTGCGGGCGAGCAGGTTTTCGAAGAAGTCGATGTCGAAGTCGAGCTGGCTCAGCTTTCCGAACCAGGCTGCGGTCTTTTGCGCTGACATCGCACTTGTCTCGCGGGGGAGCGGCGGGCGGCCTACTTCTTCTTGCCGGATCCTTTCGCCGGAGGCGGCGGACCCGGATCGGCATCGTCGGGATGATCCCAATCGGGGTCGTTCGCCTCCTCCTCGAAATCATCGTCGAAGTCGTCGTCAAAATCGTCGAAGCTCGATTCCTCGTCCGCAACGGGCTGCGCTGCGGCAAGGTCTTCCTCGTCGTCAATCTCGTCTTCGTCGTCGGGATCCGTGCTCATCGGCTCAGGTGGGTCTTTCAGCAGGGGGAACTGGAGCCCAAAGCAAACCGTTTCCGGCGGGCTGCGTCAAGGCAGGTGCGGCCTGCACCGCGGCCAGACCAACACCGGCGGAAGTATACGCGGATCAGGTGTGGTAGTCCGCGTTCAAGTGGACGTATTCCGCCGTGAGGTCGCTCGAGTAGAACCGGATCGATTCCCGACCGGCCTGCAGCTCCAGCTCGATCAGCGTCTCCCGTGCGGATCGGATCGATTCCGAGACCGCGTCGGCGTCAAACACCACCGGCTGCCCATGCTGAAAGAGGAGCGTGCCGTTGACCCGCAGCACGAGCGTGTCGGGGTCGAATGCTATGCCCGAGTAGCCGGCCGCCGACACGATCCGGCCCCAGTTCGGGTCGGCCCCGTGGATCGCCGTCTTCACGAGCGGGCTGTCGGCTACGGAGCGGGCGATCTGGCGGGCCTCGTCCCGTGTCTGGCAACCCCGCACCTCGATCCGCAAGACGTGCGTGGCCCCCTCGCCATCGTCGGCGATCTCGCGGGCCAGTGTTTCGCAGGCGTCGGAGAGCGCCTTCGCAAAGCCGTCGAGATCCCGCCCCGCGAGCGGCTCACCGCCGGCCGCCCCGTTGGCCAGGAGCAGCACCGTGTCGTTGGTGCTCGTGTGGCCATCGACGCTCACGCAGTTGAAGGTCTGCTCCGCCGCCGCGCCGAGCAGCCGCTGCGCGTCGGCCGGCCGCACCGGCGCATCGGTGAGCACGATGCCGAGCATCGTGGCCAGCCGCGGCCCCACCATCGCGGCGCCCTTCGCCATCCCGAAGAGCGTGTAGGTGCGGCCGCCGGCGGTGAACGTGGAGCCGGACAGTTTGGGACGCGTGTCGGTGGTCATCATGCCGCGGGCCGCGCTCAGAACCGTGTCGGTGTCGCTGCCGAGCCGGCCGGCCACGGTGGCGATCCCCGCCTCGATCTTCGCCAGCGGCAGAAACTCGCCGATGATCCCCGTCGAGAGCACGAGCACGCCCGCCTCTGGCACGCCGAGCTTCTCAGCTGCCGCGGCCGCCATGCGGCGGGCGTCGTCAAGGCCGCGGGCCCCGGTGCAGGCATTGGCGTTGCCCGAATTGATCGCGATTGCCCGAAAGCCCTCGCCGGGCGTGCGGCCGCGGTCAAACGCCACCGGCGCCGCGAAGACGAGATTCGTCGTGTAGACGCCGGCCGCCGTCGCCGGCAGGTCGGAGACGACGAGAGAGACGTCTTCGCGGGAAGCGTTGCGCTTGAGCCCCGCATGGGCTCCGGCGACGCGGAAGCCCTCGGGAAGTGGCGGGATCGGCAGACGGATCGGGGTCTCGGTGATGCTCATGGCGTCATGAAAAGGTGTCAGGACTCTTTTTTCTCCTGAAAAAGAGTCCTGACACCTTTTATTCCTACAAAAGTCCGGCGGTTTCGGGGAGGTTGAAGAGGACGTTGAAATTCTGCACGGCGGCGCCGGCGGCGCCCTTCACGAGGTTGTCGAGGCAACTGATGAGGAGCACGCGGCCGCGGACGACGCGGGCCGTGATATCGCAGAAGTTGGTGTCGACCGTGTCTTTCGTGGCGGGCAGATGATCCACCACGCGGACGAACCGTTCTCCCGCGTAGGCATCGCGGAGCAGCTTCATCACGTCCCCCTCGGCGAGCGGCTGCTTCGGGCGGATGTAGATCGTCGAGAGGATGCCTCGATCCATCGGCGCGAGCTGCGGCGTGAAGATCACCTGCGGCAGGGCACCGGCGTGGCGGCTGATCACCTGCTCGATCTCCGGCGTGTGGCGATGGCGGCCCACGTTGTAGGCCGAGATGCTCTCGTTGCACTCCGGAAAGTGCGTCATGAGCTTGGGCTGGCGGCCCGCGCCGCTCACGCCGCTCTTGGAGTCGATGATGATGTCGTCGGTCTCGAAGCGACCGCTCTTCACGAGGGGGGAGAGCGGCAGGATCGCGGAGGTCGAATAGCAGCCGGGGTTCGCCACCAGGTCGGCCCCCTTGATCCGGTCGCGGAAGAGCTCGGGCAGGCCGTAGACCGTGTTGCCGAGCCGGCCCTGATCGGCATGCTCGTGGCCATACCACTCGAGATACGTGGCGGCGTCGTCGAGCCGGTAGTCGGCGCTGAAATCCACCACCTTCGCCCCAGCGGCGAGCACTTTCGGAATGATCTCGGCGCTCGCGCAGTGGGGCAGGCAGGAGAAGACGCACTGCGCCCGGCTGCCCACCTCCTCCGGCGAAAGATCCTCGAGCGGCAGCTCGAGCCGCCCCACGAGGCTCGGGTGCACCGTCGAGATCGGCGGGCTTCCCTCCTGTCGGCTCGTAACGGCGACGATCTTCGCCTCCGGATGCCGCAGCAGAATCTTGATGGCCTCGAGCGCGGTATAGCCGGTGGCTCCAAGGACGGCGACGGTGATCATGGGTGCCTCACAGGTAGGACAGGCTTCAGCCTTTTCAATGATGTGCCAACTCTCGGGCGTGTGATGCAGCCCGCATTGCCGCCCGAACGGCAAAAGTTTCCTCGCGTGGATATTTCGCACAATCCCAGTCTGGAAGGCTCACCTCAAACGGGCGAAATCTCCAATGCTCGTCAAGCTTTCGCCGATTCGGGCGTTCAGCATCCGGGGGTGTGCCTGTCAGGTTTTGCAGAGTTTCTTTTCGATCAATGCCACAACCCAGGTGGCGACGGCGGGCTTCGTGCCTTTTTTGCCGCCGATGCGGGCGTGGCTGCGGTCGTAGACGGTGACAGCGGTCTTCGCGGCCTCGATCGCCGACACGTCGTTGACGACGATCAGGTCGCAGCGTTTGGCCTCGATCTTCTCGAAGGCGCGGCGCGGATCGGCCCCGGGCTCGAGCGCGAAGGCCACGAACCACTGCCGCTGCTTCGACCGGGCGGCGAGCGTGGCGATCACGTCGGTCGTCGGCTTGAGCTTGAGCGCGAGGATCGTGCCGCGGCGGGGAATCTTTCCGGCCGTCCGTTGCGTGGGCTCGAAGTCGCACGGCGCCGCGGCGGCGATCACGCCGTCGCATGTCGGCAACTCGGCCAGCGACGCGGCGAGCATCTCGGCCGTCGTGATGACCGGGATCACCCGGGCCCGCCGCGGATAGTCCACGTGCACCGGGCCGCTCACGATCGTCACCTCATGGCCCCGCGCCAGCGCTGCCTGCGCGATCGCCCGGGCCATCCGGCCGCTCGATGCATTCGTGAGGTAGCGAACGTCGTCGATGTAGGCTCGCGTGGGGCCGGCCGTGAGCAGAATCTTTGCCATTCGCGTGGCCTTCGAGGGCGGTGACGGCGTGTCAGGACGGCTTCCGCGGCGGCAGGCCGGAGAGCGTCTCTTCGATCACGGTGACGATCTCGTCGGGCTCCGCCATCCGGCCCGCGCCCTGCTGCCGGCAGGAGAGCCAGCCGGTGCCGGGCTGCACGATCGTCGCGCCGTCGTCGGCCACCTGCTCGACGTTGCGCTGCACGGCCGCCTTCGTCCACATCGCGGAATTCATGGCCGGGGCATAGATCACGGGGCATTCCGCGCAGAGCAGGAGCGTGGTCAGAAGGTCGTCGGCCGCACCGCTGGCGACTTTCGCGAGCAGGTCGGCCGAGGCCGGGGCCACGACGACGAGATCTGCCCGCGCGGCCAGTTCGATGTGCGCCCCGAGCGGAAACGCAGCCGGATCGAAGCTCCGCGAGGCGACCGGTCGACCCGTGAGCGCCGCGAACGTTGCGGCGCCGACAAATCGCCGGGCATTCCGCGTGAGCACGGCCGTCACACCCGCACCCCGCTGGACGAGCATGCTCGTCAACGCCGCAGCCTTGTAGGCCGCAATGCCGCCCGAAACACCGACGACGATTTCACGTCCTTCGATGGTCACAGGATCGAGGCATCAAAATCCAGGGGGCCACCGGCCTCGGGGGACTCGCCGGTGATCCGCAGGTTAGACGACGTGTCGAGGAAAATCTTGTCTTGCTTGATCTCCTCGATGACGATCTGCATCTTGTCGTCGCTGTCGATGTCGACGAGCGGGCGGCCGCCGGCGTTGAGCGCCACGAGCCGCTTCTGGATCAGCGTGGAGAGCTTGAACCGCCCTCCGACCTTGTTGACGATCTCTTCTTCGCGCAGGTCGTCGATCATGATTTCGTTCCCAGGGGGTGGGCTCCGGAGGGGGTGTGGATTATTTGGGCCTTGGCGGCGGCGAGGCCGGCGTCGGCCAGGATGGTTTTGATCGTGTGGACGGCGGTGTCGAGGTCTTCGTTGACGACCCGGTGCTGGTAGCGGTGGGCCTCGAGCAGTTCGCGGCGGGCGACCTCCAGCCGACGGGCCATCGCCTCCGGAGACTCGGTGCCGCGGCCGGTGAGCCGCTGCTCGAGCTGGTCTGGATGGGATGGCTCGACGAAGATCGTCACTGCCTCAGGATACCGCTCCAAGATCGAAAGTGTACCCTCCACGTCGATCTCGAGCACCACCCACTCCCCGGCCGCCAGACGGGGGGCCACCTCGGCCACGAGCGTGCCATACCAGTGCTGCCGGCCGTAGACCCGGCAGCATTCGAGAAATTCGCCGTTTGCCCGCCGCCGCTCGAAGTCTTCGAGCGTGAGGAAGTGGTAGTCCACGCCGTCTCGTTCGCCCGATCGCGGCGGCCGCGTGGTGGCGGAGATGCTCGGAATCAGCTCCGGCAGGTCGGAGAGGAGCCGCCTGAGGATCGAGGTCTTGCCGACCCCCGAGGGGCCTGAGATGACGACGAGTTTGCCGGGCAGGCTGGACATTGGGATGTTGTAACCCATGCCGGCCGGGGTTGAAAAGACGCCGCGGTCACTCGACGTTTTGGACGAGTTCTTTGAGCCTCTCGACCTGCGTCTTGAGCTCGACCACGGCGTGGGCGATCGCCACGTCGGCCGATTTCGAGGCCACCGTATTGGCCTCGCGGACAAGCTCCTGCGTGAGGAAATCGAGAGACCTGCCGGGCGTGTCTTCGTCGAGCAGGCGGTCGAACTGGGCGACGTGACTGTCGAGCCGCACGAGTTCCTCGGCGATGTCGGAACGGTCGGCGAGGAGGGCGATCTCGCGGGCGAGGTCGGCTTCGGTGATCGTAACGCCGCGATCTTCGAGCAGCCGGCCGACCCGCTCGAGGAGCCGCGTGCGATGCTCGGCGAGCGCGGCGGGCACGCGGTCGCGGATCCGCGCGGCGATCGAACGGATCTCTTGCAGAGACAGCCGTATGTCGCGGGCCATCGCGTCGCCCTCCGAGCGCCGCATCGCATCGAGCCGGTCGAGCGCGGCATCGAGGGCGCGGGCGACCAGCGGCCAGGCGGCCGACATCGCGTCGCTGGCGGGCAGGCCGTCGGCGAGGATGCCCGGCAGGCCGAGCAGGCCGTCGATCCCGCGCGGCACGGGCAGATCGTGCCGCGTGCAGAAGTGCTCGAGCTGGCCCAGATAGGCCTCGAGTTGGGCCTCGTCGAACTGCCGCGCGGCCGGGGCCGCAGGGCCGGTGAGGTCGAGCGTCATCTGCACCGTGCCGCGCTTCACTCGCTCGCGAACGGCCGCCTCGATCCGCGATTCAAGCGCCGCGAAACCCTCGCGGGCCCGCAAGGAAAACTTCAGGAAGCGGTTGTTGATGCACCGCAGTTCAACGCGGCAGGTGCTCGAGCCATCGCTCGCGACGCCCTCGCCGCAGCCAGTCATGCTCAGCGCCATGAAAACTCTTTCGCGAGGGCTCTCGTCCGCGGCGGGTTACTTGGCGGGCGTAGCAGGCGGTTCGGCCGCGGGCGTTGCCGGTGCAGACCCGCCAGCGCTCGGAAGGGCGGGCCCCGCATCCGCTGGCGCTGCCGGAGTGGTGGGGGCTTGATCGCCTTCGGTGGCAGTGGCGGCTGGCGTTGTCTCGGCGGCGGGCTGCGACCCGGGGGCGGCACCGGCCGACGGGCCAACGGCCTCAGGGGCGGCGCTGCCGAGGTTGCCGCTCAGGAGCGACTGCTGGCGACCGAGAATGTTGACGGAGAGCACGCAGAGCACGATCCAGAAGGCCGCCACGCCGACGGTGATCTTCGTGAAGACGTCGCCCGCCTTGGTGCCGAAGGCGCTCTGGCCGCCCGCTCCGCCAAACGCGCCGGCGAGCCCGCCGCCGCGACCGCGCTGAATCAGCACGAGGAAGATGAGAAAGAGCGAGGTGAGAACGAGGCCGAAGCCGAGGAGGAAGCGAACGAGCGAGAGCATTGCAAGGTCCTGTCGCGAAACGTCTGAAATGTCGAGGCCGAATCATATCGGATCGCGGGCCACGCGCCGACAGCAGGTGGAAACGGGGCGGACAGGCAAAGTAGACCGCTTGCTCCGCAAGCGGATCTTGCATGGGAGACCCGCTTGCGGAGCAAGCGGTCTACTTTTACCGGAAGGCCTTGGCGATGCCGAGGAAATCGTCGGCCTTGAGGCTGGCGCCGCCGACGAGCGCGCCGTCGATGTCGGGCTGGCTCGCCAGGTCGGCGGCGTTGTCGGGCTTCGCGCTGCCGCCGTATTGGATCCGGATCTTGCCGGCCACCTCCGACGAGGCGAGCGAGCCCAGGAGCGACCGGATCAGGGCGTGAACCTCCTGCGCCTGCTGCGGCGTGGCCACCTTCCCGGTGCCGATCGCCCAGACCGGCTCGTAGGCGATGACGACCTTCTCGAGCTCGGCCGGGGAGAGACCGGCGAGCGACCCGCGGATCTGCGTCGTGACAACGGCGTCGGTGCGGCTGGCTTCACGCTCTTCGAGCGTCTCGCCGACGCAGACGATCGGCGTCAGGCCCGCGGCGAGCGCTGCCTTCGTCTTCACGTTCACGATCCCGTCTGTCTCGCCGAAGAGCGTGCGGCGTTCGGAGTGGCCAAGGATCACATACGTGCAGCCGAGATCGACGAGCATCGGCGGGGCGACCTCGCCGGTGAAGGCGCCGCTCGATTTGTCGTGCATGTTTTGGCCGCCGATCGCGACGCCGGAGTGGCTCTTTCCGCCGGCGAGCTTAAGCGCTGCGTTGACGGTTTCCACGTAGAGGGCAGGTGGGCAGAGGACGAGCGCAACACCGGCCGCCTCGCCGCTGCGTGCCGCCACGGCCTCGGCGAGCTCGCGGGCCTTCGCACGATCGAGGTTCATCTTCCAGTTGCCGGCGACGATCTTTGTACGGGGCATGCGTGGCGGTTCCGTGGGGGGAAGGGATTTGAGGAGAGATGATAACGATGATGCGAACGGGCGGACAGGCTTCAGTCTGTCCGATTGGACCCCTTGCGAAAGTAGACCGCTTGC
>Ga0172376_10002218_pt1 | contig 24015 bp, 25 predicted proteins | sample Lak35m_FD_121114 | JGI IMG/M metagenome (GOLD analysis project Ga0172376, IMG submission 121114) | Freshwater microbial communities from Kabuno Bay, South-Kivu, Congo - kab_092012_35m | ecosystem: Environmental > Aquatic > Freshwater > Lake | place: Democratic Republic of the Congo: South-Kivu...
CTGGCAGCAGCTGGCGCACTGCGGTTTCGTTCGCAAGATTGGCACGAAAAGAGGCGCTGGCCCCTGACAGCCTTATGCAGTCAGCTACTGTTTTGCGAGCGTCTTCGACCGAGTCCCGATAGTGCACCGCCACGCGCCAACCCTGGCCCGCGAGGTGCAGGGCAATTTCCCGCCCCAGGCGCTTGGCTGCGCCGGTGATCAGCACGGTGGGCTGGTGCGCGACGGGTGGGGTAGGCGTGGACATTCAGGGACAATCTGCGGCTATGACGGACGCAACAAGTTTAACCAAGGCGCTGGCGCAGGACATTGCGCAGGACTTGACCGAGGCGGGTGGCTGGATCGGCTTTGATCGCTTCATGCAACTGGCGCTGTACCAGCCAGGTCTGGGTTACTACGCGCACGGTAGCGCCAAGTTCGGCGCGTTGCCGTACCGCGTGCAAGACGGCGTGCGCGTGGGTGGTAGCGACTTTGTGACCGCGCCCGAGCTGTCACCGCTGTACGGCTGGACGCTGGCACAGCAGGTGGCGCAGGCGTTGCATGTCACCGGCACGCAAGAGGTGTGGGAATTTGGTGCTGGCTCCGGCACGCTGGCGTTGCAGGTGTTACAGGCGCTCAAGGCGCAGGGTGTGGCGCTGGCGCGCTACACCATCGTGGATATTTCCAGCAGCTTGCGCGAGCGCCAGCGGGCCACGCTGGCGGAGTTTGCCGACCAGGTGCGCTGGGTCGATGCGTTGCCCGATCAGTTCAGCGGCGTCGTGCTGGGCAATGAGGTGCTGGACGCCATGCCGGTCAAGCTGCTGGCGCGTGTGGGCGGGTGCTGGCTTGAGCGCGGTGTGGTGCTGAGCGCGCCGCAGCCCGATGGCACGCCCGCTTTTGCCTGGCAAGACCGCGCCACCGACTTGCGCCCGTCTCTGGATATTGTTGGCGAGCACGACTACCTCACCGAGATCCATCCGCAGGGCGAAGCCTTTGTGCGCACGTTGGGCGAGCGCCTGCAGGCGGGGGCGGTGTTTTTGATCGACTACGGTTTTCCTGAGGCCGAGTACTACCATCCGCAGCGCCACATGGGCACGGTGATGTGCCACCGCGCGCATCGGGTCGACGACGATCCCCTGGCGGACGTGGGGCAGAAAGACATCACGGCGCACGTCAACTTTACCGGCGTGGCGCTGGCGGGCAACGAGGTGGGGCTGGGCGTGCTGGGCTACTGCAATCAGGCCACGTTCCTGCTCAACTGCGGGCTGGCGCAGCAGATGGAGGTGGCCGACGCCAAGACACGCGTGCAGGCGCAGCAACTCATCATGGAGCACGAGATGGGCGAGTTCTTCAAGGTCATCGGTTTCTTCAAGGGCGAGCCCTGGCAGGCGCTGGGCTTTGACCGTGGTGACAAAACGCATACGCTCTAACACCCATGATCCGTTGGCTGATCGTTGTTTTGCTGGCGTTGATCCTGCTCAACGGCCTGACGCCCTGGTTGCAAAAGCTCGGGTTTGGCCGGTTGCCGGGCGACATCCGCTTCAAACTATTTGGACGAAAAATCTTCATTCCGCTGACCACAACAATCCTGCTGAGCCTGATAGCGGCAGCGGTGTCCCGGTTAATCTGAACCCGGTGTGTAACCGGACGCACAGGCAGGTATTAGCATTGCGCCATGCATGAAGCCAAATCTGTCGATGCCGCCGCAAAGCCAGTGGGTCGCGTTGCGCGTCCCTGGGGCTGGTACGAGACCGTGTTTGAAGCGGCCAGTCACAAGATCAAGCGCATCGCCGTGCTGCCCGGGCAGCAGATCAGCCTGCAAAAGCATCAGCACCGCGCCGAGCATTGGGTGGTGGTACTGGGGGCGGCGCATGTGACGCTGGGCGAACGCAGTTTTGACCTTGTGCAGGGGCAGCATTGCGACATTGCAGTGGGTCAGATCCATCGCCTGTCCAACCGTGGCGACCAACTGCTGGAGATTGTGGAGGTGCAGTGGGGCAGCTACCTGGGCGAAGACGACATTGTGCGTATCAGCGATGATTACGGTCGGTGGTGACGCCACCCACGCAGCCCCATGACACCCGAATTGAGGACCAAGACATGACGACCCATCCTTCCAGTGACAGCTTTCGACTCCCCGCAGGCAGCGCACCATCGGTCTGTGTCGACCTGGGCGGCACCAAGGTGGCCGTGAGCGTGGTGGACGAGCATGGTGTGCGTGGTCACCTGAGCGAGCCGACGGCCACGCGAGGCGGCAATGACGCGCTGGCGCGTCAGATCATCGGGATGATCGGGCAGAGCTGTGCCTTGGCGGGCGTGGCCAGCGCGGCTGTAGCGCGGGTGGGTGTGTCGTCGTGTGGGCCGTTCGTGCTCAACCAGGGTCTGGTGGAACTGGCAGCGCCCAATATCTGTGGGGGCCTGGCCGGGCCGGCGCGGGGACTGCCCAACGATTGGCGTACCGCTTTGCTGGAAGCACCGTTGCGTCAGACGTTTGGGGACGTGCGCGTTGCCAATGACGGCATTGGCGCGCTGGAGGCTGAGCGCCGTTGGGGCGCGTTGCAGACCAACGGTGTGCCCATGGACAACTGTGCCTATGTCACCTGGAGCACCGGCATTGGTACCGGGGTGTGTGTGGACGGCCATGTGCTGCGCGGCAAGAACGGCAACGCCGGACACGCTGGGCACCTGTTTGTGAGCGACAACGGTGACGCGCTGTGTGGTTGTGGCAACGTGGGGGATGTCGAAGGACTGGTGGCTGGCAACGCGCTGGCGCGGCGATTTGCTGGGCAGGGTTTCGCTCACGCTGCTGCACTTTTTGAAGCGGCTTATAAAGGAAATACGGCAGCTGAAGGCATTATTGATGATGTATGTCAGGTGATGGGCCGGATGCTGTACAACCTGATTGCCACGCTTGACCTGGAGCGCATCAGCATCGGCGGCAGCGTGTACTGGCACCACCGCGACTATCTGTTGCCGCGGCTGCGCGCTGCCGTAGCCGGGAAACTTCCGGCCCTGACCGGCGGCTGTGAGCTGGTCAGCGCTGGCCTCGGAACGCGCGTGGGTGACTTTGGCGCGCTGGCGTTGGTGATGTAAGGCAACTGCGCCTGTCAGAGGAAATTGAATAGCGACAGTTGCTGCACTTTGGCGTATGTCTGTAGCGCGGCCTGGTAGCCGACTTGCTGATTGTTGAAATCTGAAATGCCTTTGACCATGTCGAGGTCTTCGGCGCGCGAACGGTCGGCTTCCAGCTGGATGCTGCGGCTGGTCTGGTTGTCACTGATGCGGTCGGCGCGGTTGAGCAGGTCCCCGGCCTGACCGCGTACCGCCGAAATGCGGGCCATCCCGATGTCGATGTTGTGCAGCGCCTGGCCAACCGCCTGGCTGGCAGCGTTGTTGTCGACGGCCGAGCGGATGTCTCGGATCGCATCGTCGAGTACGCTGAACACGCTGGGGTTTGGGGTCACCGTGAGCGTGTCGCCGACCGTCGGCGTGCCCTGTAGCGACAGGCGCAAACCCGGCAGACCCTGAATGTCGATGTTGGCGATGGTGCCGCTGGCGTAGGCCGGCGCCGACTGGCTGAGCGGGGTGCCAGGCAGTGGCAAATCGGTCACGGTGTAGGTCACCACCGTTGCACCTGGTGTCGTAGTGGTATCGACGGCGGTGACGGCAATCTGGTAGCTGGTACCAGTCACCAGCGTGCTGTCTGTCACGGTGACGCCACTGGTACCCAGTGCCCGGCCCGCCACAGGAGTGTCCAGCGTGACGTTGTAGACACCGTCGCGCGCGGGTTGGTGCATGAATGCACTGTCACCGTCCAGCGTGAACGGAATCGACACGTCGCTGCTGGCGAGTTGACCAGGCAAACCTTCAAAGGTGTAGTCCGTCGTACCCACTTGCGGACCGACAAACGGCGCCAGCGCGCTGGCCAGCGCGCCAAACAGGGGCAGACCGTTGGTGTCTTTCGTGTTGGCCAGAGCAAAGACGTGATCGCGCAGGCCCTGCAGCTCAACCGCGATCGATTTGCGTTCGGCCGGGCTGTTGATGCCATTACCTGCATTGACGACCAGCTCACGAAAACGTTGCAGCACGTCGGTGACCTGACCCAGTGTGGTTTCAGCTTGGGCGATGGCGTTGCGCTGGGAGTCCAGGGCGCGCTGATCGGTGGCAATGCGGCTGATGCGGGTCATGGCGCGCTCCGCGTTGGCGGCTGCAGTGGGGTCATCACTGGGGCGTACCACCCGTTTGCCGGCGGTCAGGTTTTCCTGCAAATTGGACAACGCGGCGGAGCGTGCCGAGATGTTGCGCACCGCCGTGTCATAGGTGTTGGCGGTGGAAACGCGATTGAATGAGGTGGGCATGACAGACCTCTATCGGCTCATGGACTGGATCAGGCTGTCGAATAGGCCTTGCGCAACCTGAATGACCTTGGCGGACGCTTGGTAGGCCTGCTGGTACTGAATCAGTTTTGAGGCCTCTTCGTCCAGATTGACACCCGAGACGCTGGTGCGGTCGGCCTCCAGATTGGCCGCGATGGTGCTGGAGACGGACGCTGCATAGTTGGCGCTTTGCGTGCGGATGCCGATCTGGGCGATCAGGCTGGCGTAACCGTCGGTCAGAGCGGCGCCGTCGAAGGTGGGCACGTCACGCAGGTTCATCATGGCGTTGGCATTGCCGGCGTTGAGTTTGTAGTCCACTCCGTTGTTATTGGCGCTGTCGCGGATGCCAATGACGGCAAAGGTATCTCCCGCCTTGGGCGTGCCTTGCAAAATGCCCGACCAACCGGTGCCGTTGATGACCTCTCCGGAGGTGTAGGTGAAGCTGCCAGCGCTGTCGCTGCGGGTGTATGTGTTGCTGCCGGTAAAGCTCAGTACCACCGGGGCGGGGTGGGGGGGAGTGGCTGCGTTGGTGGTGGCCGTCAACGCTGACAGCTGCAGACTCCCGGTATTGGTGACGCCCATTTTTCCGGCCAGCGGACTGGCCACTGCCAGCGCCCGGGCGGAAGAGAATTCCACGCGGATGTTGCTGGCCGATGTGCTGAACGGCTTGAGCAAAAAGCGGTCACCCGCTAGCGCCGGGGTGGCATTCTGGGTCAGTGACAAACCGTCTATCAGCACCGGGTTGGTGACGGAAAAGTCGAAATTGCTGACCGCGCCATCGGCGGTTCGCGTGATGCTGCCGGTGCTGGCACCGGTGAAGTTGATCTCGTAGTCCGACACGGCAAGCTGGGTCAGGTCAGCGACGGCCAGCGTCAGCGTGGTGCTGGCCGCCTGTCCGTTTGCTCGCAGCACGTTACCGGCTGTGTTCAGATCGGTCGCTGTGAACAAATTGCCGCCCGGGTTGCCGTCCAGATCCAGCCCCAGCCGGTGTTGGTCATTCATGCTGGTGCTGACCGCCAGGGTCAGGCGGCCCAGCAGGTTGCGCGCCTCGGCCAGGTCGGTGTTCTGGAAGCGCAACAAGCCGGGAACTTCTCCTCCACCGAGCACGCTCTCGTCCAGCAGAATGGTTTGGCCGCTGCGGGTGATGGCGAGCTGGCTTTTGAGCGGATCGTTGAAGTCGTCCGCCGTCAAAGTCAAAGGTGCAACCGTGGTACCCAGCACCAGGGCCTGACTGCCGCCGACAAAGATGCCGACCGTTCCGTCGCTGGCAGCGATAGAACTGGTCTGGATGAATTGATTGAGATCTCGGACCAACTGATCGCGCCGGTCCAGCAGGTCGTTGGGCGACTGTCCGGTGCCCAGCGCGCGTGCAATCCTGTCGTTGACGTCAGCAATGTTGGCCGCCAGACTGTTGATGGCGCTGACTTTCTGAGCCAATTCTTGCTGTACGCCAAGCTGCAAATCATCCAGCGTGGATGAGGCGCTGCGCATGCGTGCGGCGGTTTCGCTGACACGCGTCAACGCCACAGTGCGCGCGGTCAGATCGGTGGGGGCGCTGGCGACATCGGAAAACGCATTGAGCATATCGGTGATCGAAGCTCCCAAGCCACTTGCCCCACCCGGAAACAGCTCTTGCAACATGGCCAGCTTGTTGGCGCGTGCGTTGTCTGCGGCCGCGCTGGCGTCGGTCAGGGTGGCCTGGCGGGTCAGGAACTCGCTGTAATTGCGCTTGATGGTGGCAACATCCACGCCCTTACCCACGTAGCCACCACCGGTAAACTGGCCTTCAATTGTTTGCAGCACCGCGCTTTGGCGGGAGTACCCGGGGGTATTGACGTTGGCAATGTTATTGCCCGCGGTCTGCAAAACAGCCTGACTGGCCAGCAGACCACGGGAGGCCACGTTGAGGACGCCGCTCATGATGCGCTCGCGACCAGCGTCAGGCGTTGCTGCAGACGCTGGGTGGTTTCAATGGCCCGGCTCAGCTTGACCGCATAGTGCGGATCGGTGGCGTAGCCGGCCCGCTGCAAGCTGTCGGCAAACTCTTGTGCGGTGGCTGTGTTCTGCGCTACTTTGGCGTAGCGTGGCGACTGCGTCACCAGGCGTGCGTAGTCGCGAAAAGACTCTTGTGGAGACGCATAGGCACGAAAGCGCCCGACCTGCTTGCGTGCGACCCCATTCACGATCTCGGTTGTGGTGACCTCGGCTACTGGCCCCTTCCAGCCGGCATCGGCCTTGATGCCGAACAGATTGTTGGACGGCGTGCCGTCGTGCAACAGAATCGGGTGCTGGCCCCATCCGGTTTCATGACCAGCCTGGCCGATCAGGTAGCTGGCGGGCAATCCGGTTTCGCGTTCAATGCGTTGTGCCGTGGCGGTGTGGCTTGCGACAAACCGGGCCTGATGATCGTTGCCCTGGGAGGCACCCTGGTCGTAGACCGCCACTGACGCCGCCCGCTGCAGAGCGCTCATGGGCGACGCCGGTGGTGTTGGCGCAGGGGTCGGTCCGTCGTGCAGATCCACCCCCATCTGACGCGCCAACTGTGCCGCAATCAGATCGGACAATCCGCCCGGTTGCCCCGCCATCTGCACCGCATACTGCTGATCCAGCAGGTCGGTACCCAAGTCGCTGCCCGGGTTGTCGAGCAAACCGGACTTCAGGGTGGCCTCGCGCATGCTTTTGATCAGTTCGCGCATGAACAACGACTCAAACTGGCGCGCGGTTTCGCGAATGGCCTGCGGTGACCGGTCGCGTGCCTGGGCCTTCAGACTTGCCAGTGCGTTGGCGTCGGCGGCCAGCGCGTTGCCAAGGTGGACGGCGGGCTCCAGGCTCATCAGATCACCTCCAGCTCGGCGTCCAGCGCGCCAGCCGCCTTGATGGCCTGCAAAATGGCCAGCAGGTCTTGCGGCGTGGCGCCTAGCGAGTTGAGCGCACGCACCACGTCTGACAGCTGTGCGGCCTGCGGCAGAGAGATCAGCATGCCGGGTTCCTGACGAATCTGGATGTCACTTTGATTGGTCACGGTCGTTTGCCCTTGGCCCAGCGCATTGGGCTGGCTGACCGACGGGGTGTTGGTGATGCTGATCGACAGATTGCCGTGCGCGACGGCGCAGGCTTTCAGACTGACGGCCTGATTCATCACGATTGACCCGGTGCGCGAGTTGATGACGACGCGGGCAGAGGGCACGGTGGACTCCAACGGCAGTTCTTCCAGTTCGGCCATGAAGGTCACGCGCGCGTCCGGATCGGTCGGGGCGGTGACCCGGATCGTGCGGCCGTCCACGGCCTGTGCCGCGCCCGACCCAAAGCGGTTGTTGATGGCTTGAGCAACCTTGCGCGCAGTCTGAAAGTCGCTGGCCTGAAGACCCAGCGTCACGCTACTGCCTTCTTGAAGCGGGGTTGGAACCGCCCGTTCGACCTGTGCGCCACCCGGAATACGTCCGGCGCTGAGGTGGTTGACCTGAACCTTGCTGCCACCGGCGGCAGCACCGGCGCCGGCCACCACCAGACTACCCTGGGCGATCGCGTAGATTTCGCTGTCCAAGCCTTTCAGTGGCGTCGAAATCAGCATGCCGCCCTTGAGCGATTTGGCGTTACCCACGGACGAGACGCTGACGTCGATCAATTGCCCGGGCCGCGCAAAGGCGGGCAGTTGAGCCGTGACCAGTACCGCAGCGACGTTTTTCATCTGCAACTGCGATACCGACGCGCTGGGCAAAGTGATGCCCAGTTTTTGCAGGTAATTGGTCATGCCCTGGGCGGTGTAGGGCATCTGTGTGCTTTGGTCGCCGGTGCCGTCCAGCCCAACCACCAGACCAAAGCCGGTCAGCTGGTTGCTGCGCACGCCTTCCACGGCGGCCACTTCCTTGATGCGTGCGGCCAACGTCTCCAGGGGCCACATACAGGTGATGGCACACGCAAACGCCAGCACCCAACCCAGTGCCGGACAGCGTGCGCGCAAGAGCGCGAAGATGAACAGGTGCGGGTGCATGATGGGTGATTCCCTCGGCACCATTCTGCGAAACTTTAGAACGGTAGAACGCTGAAAAAGAAGCGGGTTAACCAGCCAACTGTTTGTGCTTCCGCTTGGGCGCCACGCCCGCGTGATTCGATTCGGGCATTGGCCACCTGGGTCGAGCTGATCAGATTGCCGGGCTGGATCAGCCGGGGGTCAATGGTGCCGCTGAAGCGCAACACGTCGACGTTCTGATTGACGCCGATCTGCTTGTCACCGCTCACGCGCAAGTGGCCGTTGGGCAGCACGTCGGTCACGGTGGCGGTGATGGTGCCTTCAAAGGCGTTGGCACTTTCGGTACCGCCCTTGCCGGAAAAGTCGCTGGCAGATTTGGTGCCGGTGGTCAGATTGGCAATGTCGGGCGGCGACAGGAACGGGAACGCACTGACGCTGGTCGATCCGGAAGTGGTCCGGTTGGCGGTCGATTTGGACACCTGGCTGGCCGTGACCTTTTCGACGATCTGGATGGTGACGGCGTCACCGACCAGACGCGCGCGCGCGTCCTCAAACCCCGGCCGGTAACTGGCTTTCTGATACAGGCTGCCGCTGACGGGCGCCGGGCCGGTTGCGGCGGGCGCCGCGGTGGATAGGGGTGCAGCGGACGTGCCGTCCGAAAAATCTACAGCCACCGGCTGCGGTAACGCCGCACAGCCACTCAGTGTCAGTAAAAAAATGAGCACGTAGCCAGCGTCCAGCCTATGAACAGCGCTACGCATACAATAGCTAACAGGGTGCTGCATGACAAGCCTCCAACGCGCCTTAAAGCTGCCCCAGCTTTTGCAGCATCTGGTCCGACGTCTGGATCGCTTTCGAATTCATCTCGTAGGCGCGTTGGGTCTGGATCATGGTCACCAGTTCCTGCACCACGTTCACGTTGGACGTTTCCACAAAGCCCTGCATCAGCGAGCCCATCCCGTCGGCACCGGGCGTGCCCGCAGTGGGTTGACCCGACGCCGCGCTTTCGGCGTACAAGTTGTTACCCAGCGGCGACAGACCGGCCGGGTTGATGAACCGCGCCAGCGCAATCGTTCCAATTTGCTGAGGTGCGGCATTGCCTGGCACGTTGGCACTGACGGTGCCGTCACCGGCAATGGTGACCGAGGTGGCGTTGGCGGGAATGGTGACACCATTGGCAATAGGTAGCCCCGTCGCCGTGACCAGTGTGCCCGCAGCATTGATCTGGAAAGCGCCGTCGCGGGTGTAACTGGTGCTGCCGTCGGGCATGGTCACCTGGAAAAAACCGTCACCCTGAATGGCGACGTCGAGCTTGTTGTTGCTTTGCTGCAGGTTGCCTTGCACAAACGAGCGGCTGGTGGCCACCGTGCGCACCCCCAGACCAATCTGCAAACCCGTGGGTAGGGTGGATTGTTCGGTGCTGTTGGCCCCCACCTGACGCAGGTTCTGGTACATCAGGTCTTCGAATACCGCGCTGGCGCGCTTGAAGCCGTTGGTGGATACGTTGGCGAGGTTGTTGGAGATGACGTCCAGCTGCATCTGCTGGGCTTCCATACCGGTTTTCGAGATCCATAGCGAGTTGATCATGATGGGGTGTCCTGAAAAAGTCAGCCTTGCAAGCTCAGCAGCTGGGCGGCGGCGCGGTCGTCGGCCTCGGCGGTCTGCATCAGGCGGGTCTGCGCATCAAACTGGCGCGCCGTTTGAATCATGTCGACCATGGTGGCGATGGCGTTCACATTGGAGCCCTCGATTACTCCGAGTTGCAGCCGCGCCGTGGTGTCGCTGGGCAGAGGGTCACCACTGGTTGTCCGAAACAAGCCATCGCCGCTGCGCTTGAGTGGGTCGTCGGCGGTCGCGGTAGCCAGCTTCAGGCGGCCAATGCCGGTGGGGGGCTGATTACCCACCTTGGCCGTGAGAATACCGTCGCTGCCCAAGGTCACTTCGGCACCTGCGGGGACGGTGATCGGTGCGCCACCGTCGCTGAGCACCACCAGCCCGGTGCTGGTGGTGAGGGTGCCGGTGGCGTCAACCTCAAACGATCCATTGCGGGTATAGGCTTCGGTGCCGTCCCGTCCCTGCACGGCAAACCAGCTGTTGGCGGTTGTCATGGCGTCCATGGCTCGTCCAGTGCGTTGCGGGCTGCCGGGAAGATTGAGCCATCCGGGCGTGGCTTCCAGCGCCATGACCCGGGTGCTGGCGCCATCGCCCAGCACGGGTACCGAGCGGTAGGTGGACAGTTCGGCACGAAATCCGTTGGTGGAGACATTGGCGAGGTTATTGGCCAGCACCGCTTGGCGTTGGGCGGCGGCGTTGCCGCCGGTCATTGCGGTGTAGATCAGGCGGTCCATGACGGTTCCAGCTCAGCGGGCTTGGTGGTGCCTTGCGTCAACGCAGGTTCACCAGCGTGGACATGATCTGGTCCTGGGTCTTGATGGTCTGCGCATTGGCCTGATAGGCGCGTTGCGCGGTCATCATGTTGACCAGCTCGGACGTCAGGTCGACATTCGATTCCTCCAGCGCCCCCGAGCGCAGGGACCCGAATTTGCCGACACCGGGTTGTCCCTGGACCGGCAGGCCCGAGGCGTACGTTGCCGCCCAGGCGTTACCACCCAGCGCCTGCAGACCCTGAACGTTGCGAAAGTCTGCCAGGCTGATCTGTCCGGCCGCCAGGGTCTGACCGTTGGAATAGCGGGTGGTGATGACACCGCTTTCTCCAATGCTCAGGCCGGTGAGTTCCCCCGGCGGATACCCATCCTGAGTGAGGTTGGAAACGGCAAAGGCGGCGCCAAACTGAGTGACCTTGCCGATGTCCAGTGCTGCTGAGATGTCGGGCGTGGTGGTGGAGGGCGTGGTGATGGTTAACGTGGGGGAGGTGGCCGGTGAGGTCAGCTTACCGTTGGCGTCGAATTGCATCTGGAACAGCGCAACACCGCCAGACGCCACGTCGTACACGTCCCAGTTGTCGGTGGTGGTGGTGGCAACGCGCTCAAAGTACAGGCTCACCGGCACCTCGGCACCCTGACTGTCGTAGACCGTCAGCGAGGTTCCGTAGGTGGTGCGAGGCGTGGCGGGTGTTACCGATGCAGCCGCGGGCGCGCGCGCGTCCAGGTTGAACTCTGCCGAGATGGTGGCGGTGGCACTGGCGGGAATTGGCGCGCTGGTGGGAAGTTGCAGTTTTTGCACCGTGACACTGGTGGCGTTGCCGGTGCTGTCGGTTGGGAAACCCATGACATTGGCGCCGGTGTTGGTGAGCAGGTAGCCGTCCTTGTCCAGTTTGAACTCGCCGTCGCGCGTGTAAGCGATCGATCCGTCTGGTTGGGTGAGCTGGAAGAATCCTCCCCCGTTGATGGCGACGTCCAGGCTGTTACCGGTGGTGCTGATGTTGCCTTGGGTAAATTGTTGGGCGATGGCAGCGACGCCAACACCAATGCCGGCTTGGATGGAGCTGCCTCCGGCGGCACCCAGAGAGGACGCCACCAGGTCACCGAATTCGGCGCGTGACGATTTCATGCCGGTGGTGTTGGCGTTGGCGATGTTGTGCCCGATCACGTCCAAGCTGCGGCTGGAGGCGTTCAGTCCTGAGAGTCCGGTTTGAAATGACATGATGATTTCCTTGGTCTGACAATGAAGGGTCTACAAAACAGCCTCAATGGCCTTGTAAGTCACGGTGCTGCCGTCCTGCAACTGCAACGTCATGGCACCTTTGCTGCTACCCACGGCCTGCACTGTGGCGCGCGTCAAGGCAGTACTGTCAATGGTTTTTCCACCCAGCGTGGCGCTGACCTGAAAGTGCGGATTGCCCGCGATCTTGTAGCTGCTGGCGTCCCAGCTGAACGCGTGTTGTCCCGCGTCCAACGGCCCCAGGTCCAAACGGTCCAGGACTTGGCCGGCCGGTGACAAGATGTCGATCTTGACGCTTTCTGCGCGCGCAGAGAGGGTCACCGCACCACCGGCGCTGCCGTCCCGGATGTAGAGCTGATCGCCCTGGACCAGCACGTCGTGCCCGACCAGATTGGCACCTTGCAACACTTGCAGGGTGGCAAATTGGTCAGCCAGTCCTTTGAGGGTGTCGTTGACCTGCTGGATGCCCGTGACGGTGTTGATCTGGGCCATCTGGCTGGTCAATTGCGCATTGTCCAGCGGGTTCATGGGGTCCTGGTTGTTCAACTGCGCAACCAGCAGTTTCAGAAACCTGTCTTGCGCTGCGTCCATGCTGGAGGTGGCGTTGAGAGAGCCCACTCCGGTGTCCAGTCGGGTGGCGGTTGCTGTTGGGGTGGCGGTCAGCATGGTGGTGTCCTTGGTCGGTTACTGGCCCATTTGCAGGGTTTTGAGAAGCAGCGACTTGGCGGTGTTCATCACCTCAATGTTGTTCTGATACGAGCGTGACGCAGAGATCATGTTGACCATCTCCTCCACCGGGTTCACGTTGGAGTAGTTCACATAACCTTCGGCGTCGGCAGAAGGGTGATCGGGGTTGTGAATGCGTTTGAAAGGCACGTTGCTCTCGGTGATACCGTTGACCTTGACACCCGCAGCCGCCTCGGCACCCATGGGAACGGTTTCAAACACCACTTGACGGGCCTTGTAGGCCTGCCCGTCGGGACCGGCGACCGAGTCAACGTTGGCCAGGTTGCTGGCCACCACGTTCAGGCGCTGTGATTGGGCGCTGACGGCGCTGCCAGAGACACTGAATATTGAAAACATGGACATGATATGGCTGCCTCTGTGAGGGGTTATTGCCCTTGAATGGCGCTCAGGATCGTCTTGGACTGACCGTTGATGAAACGCAGGGTTGATTCATAGCGTACCGAGTTGTCGACAAAATTCGCGCGTTCGCGGTCCATGTCCACGCTGTTGCCGTCCACGCTGGGCTGGCTTTGGGTGCCGTACTTGAGAGCGCCAGCGTTGCTGAGCGTGCTCTCTCCTGACTGTGTGGCCACAGGAAAATGCCGGGGGTGGCTTTGAGTAGCGTGCACACGCAATGACGGCTGGCTGGCGGACGGTGTCAGTTCACTGGCGGACGACCGGGTCATCTGGGTCAGTGTTTCGCGGAAGTTGAAGTCACGCGCCACATAGCCGGGCGTATCGGCGTTGGCCATATTGCTGGCCAGAATGCGTTGCCGCTCGGCGCGCAGCACCAGCGCCTTGGAGTGAAAGTCCAGTCCACTGGTGAGCTTGTCAAACATGGTGATTCCTCTGCTTTCTGTCTCCGACTGGCGATCGGGCCGATGAAGGAGAACGAAGTTGCAATAGATTATGGGAAGGTGGTTCATTTTCTAAACCGCAAAAAGCGAGTCGAACGGGTTGTAGTTATCCCTTTTGAACGGACGCCCCGGGGATTAGAGTCGAGCTATTGATTTGGAGTGTGTTGTGCCGACCCGGACTGATCCTGTCTTCAAACGGCTGTGCCAGTGGCTGGGGTGGGCGCTGCTGTTCCCGTGCGCTTGGGCGCAGCAGGTGCCAGCAACGCCGGAGCTGACAGATACCGTGGTTGCCAGCGCCCAGCGTTGGCTGGAGCATGCGCTGACGCAACAGACACAGGCGTTGCCGTTGCGCACGGAGGTGGTTGTCGGGCGGCTCGATGCCCGTTTGAAGTTGGCGCCATGTCAGCACATGGAGACCTATCTTCCGCCGGGATCCAAATTGTGGGGCGTTGCCCGAATCGGGATCCGCTGTGTGCAAGGTGCGACGCGTTGGAACGTTTTTCTACCCGTCACCGTCAGGGCGTTTGGCCCGGCCTGGGTAATCAAGGGACAAGTGGCCTCAGGTGTGCAGTTGCAGCCCGCAGACGCCATTGAAGTCGAGGTGGACTGGGCCGAGCGCAGCAGTCCGATCATTGCTGCGCAGGCTGACTGGGTTGGCAAAACCGCTGTTCGCCCACTGATGACGGGGCAGGTGTTGCGTCAGGATATGGTGCGCGGCACACAGGTATTCCAGGCAGGTTCGCAGGTGCGTGTGGTTGCCAGTGGCGCGGGCTTTGAAATAGCGGGTCACGGACAGGCGTTGTCCGCCGGTGTAGTGGGGCAGAGTGCACGGGTAAGAATGGACAACGGGCAGGTTTTGCAAGGTCAGGTGACCGATCACCACACCGTTCGGGTACTACTGTGAATACGAACAGTAACGTTGAAAAAAGGTTAAAGTTGGGCTCGCCAATGCCGACAAAGAAGCTACGGGACTGCGTCCATCGTAGTTTTGGAGAGCACCATGAAGATCAACCCATCCCTCGAAAAGCCCACCGTTGCCACTTTCAGGTCAACCCCCGCAAGCCCCAAAGCTGGGCCGGGAGCCAGTGCGCAGGCACAAACAGTGGCCATCGAGGGGGGACGGTCTGCTGCGGTGTCGGTGTCGGTTTCCACGCTGGCGCGGTCAATGGAGGCGAACAGTGCGGGCGAGATGCCCGACGTGGATATGGGCAAGGTGCAGTCCGTGCGGGCGTCCATTGCCGATGGGTCTTACGTGGTCAACCCCGAGTTGATTGCCGACCGGTTGCTGACCAACGCGCAGGAAATTTTGCAGCGACAGGCGACTTGAGGGTCGAACGGTCGACCGGGCGCGTGCGCTGCCAGGGCGCGTGACATGGCAGCGTCGCTTCAAAATTCACTGGAAGACGCAGAGCGTTGTATTGCGGCCATTGCTGCGCAACTGGTAACGGCAACTTCGGCGCAGTTACTGGAGTCGTCTTGCCGGGCGCTTCACGAGCAGGCGTTGAAGCTTTCAGTCGCTTTCAGGGACAGACCCACTGCCACAACGGTGGATCAGCAGCTTCGGCAAAGGCTGCGCTGCATTGCGTCTGATCTTGGTGTTTGTCAGGCGCAGTTGGCGCGACGCGCTGCATTGAACCGACAAGGCCTGGAGGTGCTTGTTCCAGCCGCGCGGGCACAGACTTACGGCACTGATTTCAGTCGGCGCGTCGGCAGCCGGTACGGGAGCGCGGGACGCCAGAGCGGCGAGTTTCACACCGTCAGCGTCTGACGATTTGACAGTAATGCCCTCCGGCCCCTTGGGGCAAATGGGGCTAGTTCAGTGCGCGCGCATCTTGGCGCGCAGGCGTGCGATGGATTGGCTGTGCAATTGGCATACCCGTGATTCCGTCACATCCAACACTGCGGCAATCTCCTTCAGGTTCATGTCTTGCTCGTAGTACATGCTCATCACGTATTGTTCGCGCTCTGGTAACGACTTGATCGCTTGCACCAGCGCGCGACGCAGCCGATCGTTGCGTAACAGGTTCAGCGGATCAGCGTCCGCGTCGCCCATATGCCGGTCCAAAAAACCGTCTTCCTCGTCCTGTCCGTGACCCATATCCTCCAGGTACACCAGCTGGGTACCGCGCACTTTGCCCAGCAGCGTTTGATATTCGCCCAACGTGACGCCCAGGTCTGAGGCGATTTCACTTTCGAGCGGGGGTCGCCCAAGACGGTGTTCCAGGCGACGGATCGACTCCTCAATCTCCTTCTGACTCTTACGAGTGCTGCGCGACGCCCAGTCGTTGTCGCGCAGTTCATCGATCATGGCGCCGCGGATGCGCTGGGTGGCGAAAGTCTCGAACTGGACACCTTGCGCCGCCTCGTAGCGGGACAAGGCCTCGGACAAGCCGATCATCCCGACCTGAATCAGGTCGTCCAGTTCGACGTTGGCGGGCAATTTGACCATCATGTGGTGCGCCAGCCGATGCACCAGCGGTTGGTATTGGCGGATCAGGGCATTGCGGTCCAGCTGGCCCTTGGCGGTGTACATCAGTGAACCCTTTCGCTGCACTGGACAGGTTCCAGCGGCAGCGCATTTTCGAACAAATCCATGGCCAACCGTTGCAGGTCGTGGCGCAGGTGGACAGGCTCGCTACTGGCAACAATGGTGCTCGGGTGGAGCTCAATGCCCAAATAGGAACTGGCGCAATGCGTCAACCGCCGGACTGCGGCGGGGTTGGTCGGTTGCGGGTGACCGACAGATGCAACGAGCAGTTGGGCAACGCCCGGCCGCAGTCTGGCCTGCAACAAGCGCTTGAGAGTGGTGTAGGCACTGACAACCGCGCGCGGGGCTGGCGGCACGATGATCAAGGGTGACAGCTTGCTGCCCGCCAAGGATCGTGTCAGTGTGGTTGCGTTGGCGTACAGCAGGACGATGTCGCGCTGGGAAAACAGATGGCCGCAAGTGCTTTGCAGCGGCCCACCGCCAGCCAGGTGTTGCAGGCCCTGGGCAGCGGGCAAAACCAGGCATTGCGCATCAGGTTGGGGATCTTCAATGCGTTGCAGCGGATTGTCCAGCCACTGTCTCAGGCCAGGGTTGTCGCTGCTCTCCCGGGTGTGGGCATCCAGCACTACCACGGAAAGATCGTGTGCACCCCAGCAATTGCACAGGCCCCACAGCAGTGGCAGTTCACCCAGTTGTCGGCCGTGGCTGGCTACCGCCATCAATCGTGGCGCATGTTGGAGCGCCAGTGACTGCAGGCCGGCAGCCTGGCTGACACAAGGCTCAAGCATGAAGCCGCGCCGTTGGCAGGGTGCTGGCTTGGGCAAAAAAGAAGCCCAGGTCAGCGGCCTTGGGGTCAAACACTGACTTGTTGGCCGACCGCATCGACAGTGCCACCAGGTTGGAGGCGTCAGCGCGTTCCCAATCTTCGGGCACTTTTTGTCCGGTAGTCACGCCGCGCAACTTGAGCTGGTGGCGTATCACTGCGTCCAGTGCCGGACCGATCTTGGCCGCCTCGTCGGTCTTGGACAGAATGGTCTGCTGAACACTGCCGAGCTTGAACGAACTCACCATGTCTTCCAGCGTATCACCGTGGCTACCTGCGTTGAGCACCATCAGGCGCTGCACGCCCGGGATATCGAGCATCGCTAACAAGTCGTTCTTGCGGGGATCGTTCGGGGCGATGCCCGTGGTGTCGATCAAGACCATCTTCTTGTTGGTCAGCAGTCCCAGCAAGTCTTGCAAGGCAGCACGATCGTTGACCTGATGTGCGACCACACCCAGCAAGCGGCCATAGGCTCGCAGTTGTTCATGGGCACCGACACGGTAAGTGTCCAGCGTGATCAGTCCGACGCTAGCTGTGCCGTGCGTGCGGGCGCATAAGCCGGCCAGCTTGGCCGCCGTGGTGGTTTTCCCGACGCCAGTGGTACCTACCAGCGCAAAAACGCCACCCTGGTCGTGCAGAGCAGCGCTGTCGGCGTCGGTGCGCAGGTTGTGTGCCAGCATGTCCATAATCCAGCGCAGGGCATCGGGTGCCGATAAACCACCGGGTAAATGCTCGATCACGCTTCGGGTCAGGCTCGGCGAGTAACCGCTTCGAATGAGCTTGAGCATCAGGTTTGCCTGCAGCGGGTCCTGCCGGGCTTGGCCGAGCCAGGTGAGCGTGTTGAAACGGTCCTCGATCAGGTCTTTCATGGCTTGCAGCTCATGCACGATGCTCTGCGGCGCGGCCGACGACGCTGACACCGTGGGTCGGTCGGGCGCGGCGGTCACCGGCACCGTGATGGGGGCGATTGTGCTGGTTGCTGGTGTACGAGATGATGCAGTCGGTGTCGTGTGGATGGGTTGAGACAGTGTGTTTTGGGTCGTGCCATTGCCGTCCTGACGACGGCGCAGCATGCGTTCACGCACGTAGTCCTGAAATGACAGGGTGCTCATGGCCAGTTGGGTTGCGTCATCCAGCACGGCGCTGTTGGGGTTGGCGCGGGCAGCGGTGCTGGTCCGCGCCGCCAAAGGCGGCCGGGTGGATGGGCGGCTTTGTGCGCTGTCGCGATCCAGTGCAGCCAAGGTTTCCTCTCCGGTCGCAACCACTTCTACGCCATTGTCCGTGGCGCGATTGGACAGGATCAGTGTGCCGTCGCCAAACGCCATGCGTGCCTTGTACAGGGCCTCACGCGCGGTTGGGGCAATAAAGCGTTGGATGTTCATGATGCAGCACCTTTGAGAATGGGTCCGATGCGGATGGTGTGGGATTCAGGAATTTCACTGTGCGCCAACACCTGCAGGCGCGGTGCCACCCGTCGCACCAGGCGGGCGATGGCGCTGCGAATGGCGTCGGGCACCAGCAGGCACGCCGGGATGCCGACTTCTTCCTGCTTGAGTGCCACCTCGGCGGCTTTTTGCGTCAGCACGTCGGCCACGCCAGGGTCCAGCGCCTGGCCCTGGCCGCTGGGGTTGCCCAGCGCCTGCACCAGCAGGCGTTCCAGCGATGGGTCAATGGCAATGACATTGAGCTCGCGCACCGGGCCGTAAATCTGTTGCACGATGGCTGGCGACAGCGCCACACGTACGCGCCGTGCCAACTCAGCCGGATCGGTGGTGCTGGTGGCGTGTTCGGCGATGGACTCGATGATGGTGCGGATGTCACGGATATGCACAGACTCTTCCAGCAGCAATTGCAACACCTTCTGGAACACGGCGATCGACACCATTTTGGGAACCACTTCTTCGATCAGTTTGGGCGCTTGCCTGGCCACATGCTCGACCAGTTGTTGCGTTTCGGTACGACTGAGCAACTTGGCGGCTTGCACCTGCATCAAGTGTGACAAATGGGTGGCCATCACAGTCTCTGAATCAACGACGGTAAATCCAGCCATCTGCGCTGCTTCGCGCTGCTCTTTGTCGATCCAGTGCGCCGGCAGACCAAAGGCCGGGTCGGTGGTGGGCGTGCCGATCAGCGGGGTGGTGATGCCCCCGGGGTTGATGGCCAGAAACTGCCCTGGAAACGCCTCGCCTTCGCCCACGATCACGCCACGCAGCGTGATGCGATAGGCGCTGGGCTTGAGCTCCAGGTTGTCCCGCACGTGCACTGATGGGGGCAGAAAACCCACCTCTTGTGCAAACTTGCGTCGCACGCCCTTGATGCGTGTCAGCAAGTCGCCCTGGCGGTTCTTGTCCACCAGCGTGATCAGACGGTAGCCCAGCTCCAGCCCGAGCTGGTCCACCGGTTGCAGGTCGTCCCAGGTGGCCTCACCATCGGCCGCTGGCGACGCCATCACGACGGGCTCTTCCACGGGAGCGGGTTGGTGTGCCAGTGCCCAGGCACCGTAGCCCAGCACCATGGCAACGCCCAAGAAAACGGTATGCGGCATACCCGGGATGAGCCCAAGAATGGCCATGATGGTGGCGGTGATGCCCATGGCGCGCGGCGAAATGAACATCTGGCTGACGATCTGGTGGCCCAGGTCGCGCTCTTTGCCTACCCGCGACACCACCATGGCCGCAGCCACCGAAATCAGCAGTCCAGGAATCTGCGCGACCAGCGCATCGCCCACCGCCAGCAGGATGTAGCTGTCGGCGGCCTGCGCAGCGCTCAGACCATGTTGCAGCACGCCCACGGTAAAGCCGCCGAAGATGTTGATCAGCAGGATCAGGATGCCAGCGATGGCATCGCCGCGAACAAACTTCGAGGCCCCGTCCATCGAACCAAAGAAGTCGGCTTCTTCACCCACTTCGGCGCGGCGGCGTTTGGCCTCGGCTTCGTTGATCAGGCCGGCGTTGAGGTCGGCGTCCACCGCCATCTGCTTGCCGGGCATGGCGTCCAGGGCAAAGCGGGCCGAAACTTCGGCGATGCGTTCAGCGCCCTTGGTGACCACCACGAAGTTGATCACCACCAGAATCGAAAAAACGATCAGGCCCACAGCAAAATTGCCACCGATCAAGAAGTGGCCAAACGCCTCGATCACCGTGCCCGCAGCATCCGGACCGGTATGGCCTTCCATCAGCACCACGCGGGTCGAAGCCACGTTGAGCGACAAGCGCAGCATGGTGGTCAGCAACAGTACGGTGGGGAAGGCGGCGAAGTCCAGCGGCTTGAGCATGTAAGCCGCAACCATCATCACCATCAGGGCAATCGAGATGTTGAAGGTAAAGAAGGTGTCCAGCAGCCAAGGAGGCAGCGGCAGTACCATCATTGACAGAATTGCGACCACCAGTATCGGGGCCGCAGCGCCCTGCATCCATAGCGCGCTATTGCCGAACCACGCCTTCAAGGAACTGGGTAACAGATTCATGCTGCGGTGGCCGCCAACACGTTGGACAGCGGATCTAGTTCGGGCGGCACAAACGGCGCAGGCGCCTCTTGCGGCATGGGACCGTCGCCGCGCAGTGCGGCTTTCAGTCGGTAGATGTAGGCCAGCACCTGTGCTACGGCGGTATACAGGCTGGTCGGAATGTCCTCGTCCAATTCGGCGTGGGCGTACAACGCGCGGGCCAGCATCGGCGCCTGCAGCACGGGCACCTCGTGCTCTTTGGCCAGGTCGCGAATCTTGAAGGCCAGCAGATCGGCGCCTTTGGCGATCACACGCGGTGCCGCCATGGTGTGTTCGTCGTACCGCAGCGCCACGGCATAGTGCGTAGGGTTCATCAACACGAAATCGGCTTTGGGGACTGCCTTGACGCTGTTGCCCTGGGCAATGTCCCGCTGACGCTGGCGCAAGCGGCCCTTCATTTGCGGGTTGCCGTCGGACTCCTTGGTTTCCTGCTTGAGTTCCTGGTGCGACATCTTCAGGCGGGACCGATGCAGAAAGTTTTGCAACGGTACGTCGACCATGGCCACCACCAGCAGCACCAACAGCATCAGTGCGATGCCTTTAGCCACCCAATCAGCCAGTACGGTCAGGGCGCGGGCCGACGGTTGCAACACCAGTGCACCCAGTGTGTCCATGCCAGCGGCCAGGTAACCAAATCCGATCCAGAGAATCATGCCGGCAATAAAGGTCACCTTGAGCACTTCGGTTGCCTTGTCTTTGGTGAACAGTCGTCCCAGTCCGCTGATCGGGTTCAGGCGACTAAAGTCAGGCAGAACCGGCTTCAAGCTTGTTACCCAGCCTCCGGTGGCAACCGCGCCCAAGACTGCGATCAGACTGACGACAACAGCAAACACCACGCTGCTACCCAAGCCGACGCCGACCATTTGCCCCAGCCGATTGAGCATGGTCAACGGGTCATGCAAAGCGTGCGCGTCAAACACCAGCTGACCGCTCATCTGGGCGCGAATTTGAGCAAACATCAAAGGCGCCATCAGCAGCAGGGCGATGCACCCGCCACCCAGTACAGCCAGGTTGGCCAGATCGCGTGAGCGGGCGACCTGTCCGTCGTCACGCGCTTTTTTCAGCTTGCGTTCAGAGGCTGGTAATTGGCGGTCTTGGCTGCTCGATTCCATGAGGGAAAACACCTTGTGTCTTCCTCATTGTCTGAGGCTGCCCCTGAAACTAAAGGGCGAAAAGCGGGGCGATTGCCGCCCTAATCAGAGGGCGTCTCAGAATCCAAGGCTGGCCAACAGGTCATCCACTTCGGACTGACTCTTGACAACGTCGGGGTTGCCTTCGGGTTTGACCACCGGCCCTTGCAGCACCGGCTGGTCGATGATGCGGACGGTCTCGCCGGGAAACTCTACGGAGCCATGCACGGCAGCCTCCGGCGGTGCAGTGATGATCAGCAGTTCAACCAATTGCTTTTCAATGTTGGCCGCCAGATTCACCACCTTGGCAATCACCTGCCCGGTCAAGTCATGAAAGTCTTGTGCCATCATGATTTCGGTCAGGTTCTTGTCGATCTGCAAGGACGCCTGCTCCACGTCGCTGATGAAGTTCATCACATGGCCCTTGGCCACCGCCGCAACCGGGTCGCGCACGATCAGCGCGCCAATGCGCCGCGTTTCAGTGGCGATGTGCTCGTGGTGTGCCTTGGCTTGATCGACGTTGTTGAGCACTTTCTCGGCGGCTTCGCCAGTCAGGCGGGCGATGTACAACAGGCGATCCTTGGCATCGGGGAGTTCGCCGGCCCAGTTGCGCATTTTCTCGGCCAGGCCCAGGCCGCTGAGTGAATCGTGCAACTGGCGCGTGAGTGCGCCCAAGCGCTGGTGCACGTCATGGGGCAGGTCACCTGTGGGCTGCGCTGGCGTTGCGCTGGTGTCGTCACTCATTTCATCCCCAGCTTGGTTAGGATGAGATTGACCTTGTCTTCCAGCGTGGCCTTGGTAAAAGGCTTGACGATGTAGCCGGCCGCGCCCTGTTGCGCAGCCATCACGATATCTTCCTTGCGGGCCTCGGCGGTAACCATCAGCACCGGGATGTGTTTGAGCTTCTCGTCTTTCTTGATTTCCTGCAGCAACTGGAACCCGTTCATATTGGGCATGTTGATGTCGCTGACAACAAAATCGAAGCTGTTGTTGCGCAACTTGTTCAGGGCTACCACGCCGTCTTCGGCCTCATCTGCATCAGAGTAACCGATTTCCTTGAGCAGGTTGCGTACGATCCGGCGCATGGTGGAGAAGTCGTCCACCACCAAAAACTTGAGTTCATTGGCCATTTGACGGCCTCGCAAGTAAACCAGGTAATGCTGACATCGGTCTCATTCCGTTCTAGGGTTGGTCTGTGCTGGCGCGGCGCCCAATAGTCGTTCTTGTGCTTCTTGCGTCAAGACAGTGATGCTGATTCTACGGTTTGACGCGCTGGTCGGGTTGTCTGGCTCAAACAGCACGCTGGAGGCCAACCCCATGACCCGTGCCACTTTTTCGTCGGGCAGGCCGACGGCCACCAGTTCGCGCCGGGTGGCGTTGGCACGGTCGGCAGACAGCTCCCAGTTGCTGTACCCACGCACGCCACTGCCGTAGGGCGTTTGGTCGGTGTGCCCCTCCAGGCTGAGCTTGTTGTCCACGTCTGCCAGCGCGCTGCCGATCAATTGCAGGATCTCACGCATGTAAGGTTTGACGCTGGCACTACCGCTGTCGAACATCGGGCGTTTCTGGTCGTCGACGATCTGGATTTGCAAACCGTCGGGAGTCAACGTCAGTTTGATCTGGTCGCTGAACTCGGCCAGTTTGGGCGTGCCCGAGATGATGCCGCTGATTTTGGCGCTGAGCTGCGCCAGCTTTTGGGCGTCGGCTTTGGCGCGCGCAGCTTTGGCCTGGTCGCCCGACATGCGCTTGGCTCTGGCGTCGGCGCCGTCGCCACGCTTGGCTTGGCCCGCAGACTGAGTCAGGTCATTGCCGCCACCGTTGATGACACTCTGGCTGGCACCCGCGCCCGATCCACCTTGCATCGCGACCTTCAGCGGAGACTGAAAATAGTCGGACAGGCCCTTTTTGTCACCCTCCGAAGTGCTGCCCAACAACCACATCAGCAAAAAGAACGCCATCATGGCGGTGACAAAGTCGGCGTAGGCAATCTTCCAGGCGCCGCCATGGGCCACGTGCGCGGCCTTCTTGACGCGCTTGATGATGATCGGCTGGAGTTTTTTGGCTTCGGTTGCCATGCTGGGACCCGGCCAGAGTTATTTCTTTTTGACGAATGCTTCCAGTTCACCGAACGTGGGCCGTTCGGTGGAATAGAGCACTTTGCGCCCGAACTCGATGGCGGTGGCCGGGTTGTATCCCTGCATGCTGGCTAGCAGGGTGGTCTTGATGCACTGAAACTCTTTACCGGCTTCTTCGACCTTTTGTTCCAGCAGACCGGCCAGCGGTTCGGCAAATGCGTACGCCAGCAAAATACCCAAGAAAGTACCCACCAACGCCGAGGCAATCATGCCGCCCAGCACTGCGGGCGGTTGCCCCACTGACCCCATGGTGTTGACCACCCCCAGCACCGCCGCCACGATACCGAAGGCGGGCAGGCCGCCAGCCACACGTTGCAGTGCCGCTACGGCGGCATGCTCTTCGGCGTGGTGGGTATCGATTTCGCTGTCCATCAGCGATTCGATTTCGTGCGCATTGAGGTTGCCCGA
>Ga0172376_10002221_pt1 | contig 23999 bp, 12 predicted proteins | sample Lak35m_FD_121114 | JGI IMG/M metagenome (GOLD analysis project Ga0172376, IMG submission 121114) | Freshwater microbial communities from Kabuno Bay, South-Kivu, Congo - kab_092012_35m | ecosystem: Environmental > Aquatic > Freshwater > Lake | place: Democratic Republic of the Congo: South-Kivu...
CCCACGACGCGCTGCCCCTGAGCGGGACCTCGGTGCGCAGGATGGGCTCCGTGGTGGAGAACACGGCCATGCCCTCCATGAGCGCAGTCTGCTGGCTGGTGTTCTCTGTGAGGCAGAGCTTGGTGGAGGCGTAGTGGGCCAGGAGGGAGGCCACGTGCCTCTCGCAGGCGTCCTCTGCAGCGAGGGAAATGTGCGAGGCTGACTCCGCGCAGGGCTTCTCGTCCTGCAGGATGGACTTCCTGAGCATGTGGGGCGCGAACGTGGTCATGCTGAACCCCCCGAAGCACTTCCCCGTGAACGCCACGGCCCTCTGCGGCGGGTCCACGCGCCACGCCACGACGCCGTGGGGCTTTTTGAGCTCTATTGTTTTGACCCTCGGCATCTTGTCGGCGAGCGCGGAGAGGAACATGAAGACGTCCGACTCCGGCGCGATGGGGAGGTCCTTGCCCTTTTTCAAAACGTAGGCGGGGTCCTTGAAGAGCGCGACGACGGGGTCGCCGGGCTTGAAGAGGGTGCCCCCCGTCGAGAGGGAGTACTTGGCCTGCTTCGGGCTGTGCATGGCGTAGACCATGGTCGGGCAGAGCGCGACCTCGCCCATCCTGCTCAGGACGTTGCACAGCTGGTCCCCCGGGTTCTTGTCCGGCTTCCGCCGCGACTCCGGCGCCCCGCCCAGCCACGCGAGCGCGCCCCCGTCGATGACGATGGCGCTGCCCTGCACCCTCGGCGTGAGGCACGAGAAGCCCCAGGTGGCGCGCTTGTGCTCGGCGGGCGCGAGGCACGACGGGGGCAGGCTCTTCTGGAGCAGGGACTCCCCCACGATCATCCTCCACAGCAGCTCGGGGGACACGGGGTGCACGGGGAAGTTTTTCAGGGCCTTGTCGAGGCTGCAGCAGCGCCCGGCGTGGACCCTCATCAGGACGCAGGCCCTGTCAAGGGTGGAGGCCAGCTTCCGGCCCGCGTCGCCCGCCCAGTCCACGTGCTGGAACCGCGCCGCGGCGCAGGACAGGGCCTCCTCCATGGTGAGAGCCGTGTTCAGCTCCGTCAACAACTCCTCCCACTGCCCGCCCTCGTGGTGCAGGTCCACGGGCAGCCAGTCGTTGAGGGTGGGCATGCTCTTGGCGCACAGAAGGAGGGGGTAGAGCAGGCCGTACGAGGGGACAGCGGCGGGCGCGATGGGCGCCTTGCTCCCCAGCCGGAGGTGCAGCTTGCAGGCCTCCAGGTGGTGCAGGGCGCACTCGTCGGGGAGGCAGGCGCGGAGGAAGCCCTCGCCGGAGGCGGGCTCCTCCATGAACAGCTCGCCCAGCGCAGCGGCCCGCGAGAGGCCGGGGTGCAGCAGGAGGTGCATGGAGAGCTGGTGCTCCACCCTGTCCCTCGCTGCAGCGGAGAGGGGCGCGCAGGGCAGGCACAGCTTCTCCAGCCAGTGGAGCGACTCCTCCGCGGACCCGGGCGCGCCGTGCAGGAACTTGCCCATCGGGGAGTCTGCCTGGTGGCAGGCCTGGGACACGAGCTTGGCGTACTGCTCCATGACCTTGAGCGCGTCGAACAGCTGCGCGCCGTCCCCGTGGTCCATTTTGAGGCCGGGGGGGTTCATGGGCGGCGCCAGGTCCCACGGGGTCGGCTCCGTGCGCGGCGCGGAGAGCACCGCCTTGTGGAGCTGGTGGTGCAGCGCGAGACGGTGGCCCTCGGGGGTGCGCTGCTTGAACGTGATGTCGTACTCGGATTGCAGGGGCGAACGATGATCGTGTCGATGCATGTCTGAGGTTTTGCCAGGGGGATTCGGTTTAAATAGGGTGGGCGTGCTTGCTGTATTTTGAGTGTTTTTTTGTATTTTGGGTTTTGATTCGATTTTTCTGGTGCTGACATGAAGAGTTTTGTTTTGGTAGTCATTCTACTTTCCATCAACTTATGCAAAGTGCATTCGTTATGTTCTAATTATGAACGATGTGATATTTGTGAATTAAATTGTAATGTAGATGTACACATTCAAAATAATATGCAATCAACATGCAGTACAAATACCTACATTCATATACATCGTGTCCAAAATTATAGGCTACAGTTTTACTGTATGCCATGTGGTACTTGTTCTCCTGGTACATATTATCATAATCCAGAATATGGATTTTGTAAATCTCATACCACATCATCATCATTTAGCACTTCTTACACTCCATCAGTTCAATGGTCAGCAAGTGATTGTGGGGCTTGCACGTCTTGCTCGCTGCCCTATGCAGTTCATGGTTGTCAAGGCATTAATCCAGGCACCTGCTCTTGTGCCATGGGGTACGCCACTGCAGCGTGTACAGCATGCAGCAGTGGTACATACAAAGACCAGACAGGCACGGGCCAGTGCTCCCAGTGCCCCCTTGGCACCTTCCAGGACCTCCAGGCGCAGTCCTCGTGCAAAGCATGCACTACACTGACTGACCAGACAGGCAGGGTGGTGCAGCAGTACACTGACTCCACAGGGCTGTCCGCGTGCCTCGCCTGCCTGCAATGGAGCTGGCAGGCGGATAACGGCAAGTACCTATCCCCCTGCACGCCTACGTCGAATTTTCAAGAGCTGGACTGCGTGAGATGCCCTGACGGTCAGTACAGCAGCCAGAACTGCAACGGCATGGCTGTGGGGAGAGTGTTCTCTGGTTCAAACGTGCCACAGTGCCTGTCGTGTCCCGCTGGCACGTACAGTGTGAGTGCGTCAGGCGGGCTGCAGACCTCGTGCACGCAGTGCACTACGGGGTTTTACCAGGACCGGACTGGGCAGTCCGTCTGCAAGACCTGCACAAACGCACTGGTGGCCAACTCGCAGTACCAGGCCTGGGGTTCAGTGGTGCCCTCGTCGAACGCGTGCCCCGTAGCCTGCAACGCCGGATTTTTCAAGCGGACGTCCCCCGTTCGCTGCGAGGCCTGCGCGGGGGGCACGTACAGCAACGTAGGTGCCACTAGGTGCCTCTCGTGCACGGGACTCCCTGCGAACGCTCAGTTCATCCCCACGACGCGCACGAACAAGGTCGGCTACCAGTGCGTGTGGGACTGCAACTCGGGCTACCAGAAGAACCTTTTGAAAACAGCGTGCGAGCCTTGCTCTGCCGGGCTGTACTCCATCCAGGCCCGCGCCCACGAGGACACCCCCGAGATCTCCTGCCTGGCGTGCTCTTCCTGCACGACGGGGACCTCGTACGAGACGAGGGCGTGCACGCCTACGCAGAACCGGCTCTGCTCATTCTGTAACGTGACGTGCGGCGAGGGGAATTACATAACACACGCCTGCACTATCACCTCGGACGTCCAGTGCACCCCCTGCAGAACTACCTGCGACCCCGACCACTACCTCGTGGGGTCCTGCGCTGGAAATAGCATTCAGGACGCAGTGCAGTGCGAAAAATGTGCTGTGCCCAGCGACTGCCAGACGGGGCTCACGTACCTCCCGCAGTCGTGCACCGGCACCAATAGGACGAGGCTGACCTGCGTGGCGTGCTCGCAGCCCAACTGCGTCAACGGCTACGTGTCCCAGTGCAGCGGCGCGCAGGACTCGCGGTGTGTGGCGTATACAACCTGCCAAAGCGGGTACTACCTCATCAACTACGGGCAGTTCCAGGACGGCACCTGCGCCCCCTGCATGGTGTGCCCTGGGCTCACGCGAAAGAACTGCTCGACTCGATCTGACGTGGTGTGCGACGGCCTCCCCTGCAGCTCGACCTCGCCTTGCCCCGCCAATCAGTTCTGCAAGTTCGTGTCGGAGTCGGACGAGGGGTACTGCGCCGCGTGCCCCTCCGGGTACGGCAGCGACGGCCTGCAGTGCCTCTCCTGCCCGGACCTGGTGACCTGCGACGTCCTCGGGCGGGTGGTGTGCAAGGGCCAGCTGCTGCCCTTCACCACGGGGGAGTGCGTGGACGGTTTCGTGCGGGAGACGGGGTCGTGCCCTGTGGTCCAGAGCAGCCTCTTCCGCGTGCTGCGCGGGGGCTACCTGTTCTCGGACGACTCCAACTGCCACCCCTATTTCGAGTGCACGCCGGGCCACTTCCCCTTCTTCTCCGCCACCGCCGCCATTGTGCAGTGCTCCCCGTGCGTCGGCCTGCAGGCAAACGAGGCGTACCTCTCCCGCGGCCTGCAGAGCGACTCCCCGCAGAGCTGCATCTCCGACTGCAGGTACGGCATGGACCTGGCGACGGAGGCGTGCTTCCCTCCACCGACAGTCACGTACGTCAGGAGCAACGGCCCCGGGGAGTTCTTCGACGGCGTCTTCATGCAGACGTGCCTCGCCGGGTCCACGTCGCAGCGCTCCCTCGCCCTGTCCGCGAGTGACTGCGTCGCCTGCGAGGCAGTGCCGCACACCATAGGGGACCTCTGCGGGTCCTACCAGTGCACAGGGGCGTGGGCGAAGAGGGGCAGCGCGTGCTACGCCGACTTCACGTGCCCGAGGGAGGGCTTCGACGAGCTGTGCGCCCCTTCCGCGCTCCCCTGGCAGCAGGCGGGGTTTTTCAAGGAGGGCACGGCGTCTGTGCTCGCCCCTGGCACTGCGCTGGCGGAGGGTTTCCTGTGGGTCAGGCAGGGAGTATTCACCCAGGCGTACAAGTACGGCATCTCCAACAGGCACAAGCTCTTCTTCGACGCCAGGCAGTTGACCCTCCCCGGCAGGGTGTGCTCGGCCGCCCACCGCGACCCCTTCGTGTTTGTGGCGTTCTGCGAGGCGACGTTCCTGGTGTACTACAAGCTGAGCTTGCCCGCGCCGCGCCCGCGCCTGCTGATTGGGAGGAACGAGACGGGCTACAGGGAGGACTACAAGACGGAGGCCCTGTTCGGCTCCGAGCTCTACATCGCGCACCACCCGAATCAGCCCAGGCTCTTCGTGGTGGACAGGCTGAACTGCGTGTTGAGGGAGGTGGCCGCCACCACGCCCGGGCACTACCTCACGAGATCGCACCTCGTGTACGGCACGCCCAACATGTGCTTCGGCCCGGACGCCCTGCAGTGGCCGAGGGGGCTCTTCCCCGTGCTAGGCTCCTCCTTCGTCTTCTTCGCTGCCGACGACGGCCTCTACCAGCTGCACGTGGCGAGCATGCGCGTGCGGAGGGCGCTCTCCCGGTCGGACCTGTCCCAGTTGAGGAACGTGACCGCCCAAAACACTGCAGCCCTGCACCTGCACTTCCCAAACAGCACGGAGATCATCACAGCCACGCAAACACCCTGCGGGGGAGGGCTCACGTCCTATTTGGGGAGCGCCTGCGCGGTGCCCTGCACCCCTGGCCTGTACTACGTCAATAGGTCCAATGGCGCGTGCTCCCCGTGCTTCACCAGGGCGTGCAGATGGGGCGAGGAGTCGGTGGAGTGCACGGGGGAGTCGCCTCAGTACTGCAGGGCGTGCCCCAAGTTGACCAACGCCATGTACTTTTTGCCCGGCAGCTGCAGCCCCACCAACATCTACTACGTGAACCCTTGCCCCAAAAACTACTTTGTAAGTGGCGGGGGCTGCGCGTCGTGCCCGCCCTACTCTTCCACCGCGTTCGCCGGCGCCATTTCCATGGACGAGTGCAGATGCTTCGAGGGGGTGCAGAGGGTGTCCGGGCTGTGCGTCGTGGGCCAGCTGTACCCGCTCCCCTACGCGCCCAAGTGCCCCCTCTTGACCTACCCGCGAGGCATGCAGGGTTCCTGCGAGAGCTGCAGGCTGGAGCCGCTGCCCACGTGCGGCGCGGGGGAGTACACGCTCAGCAACGGCAGCTGCGGCAATTGCTCGTTTCCTCTCAACGCCTCCGTCACGGGCGCTGGCTTGGTAGGCGACGACCCCAACTCCTGCCCGTGGTCGTGCCACGTGGGCCACTACCCAAAAAACACCATGCCTCTCCACGCGAGGTGCCAGCCCTGCGCCAACATACCAAACCACTCCTCCGCCTACTACTCCTCCAACGGCCAGGACGACGCGCCGAACAGCTGCCTGTGGAGGTGCTCGCACCCCTACGTGCGCAGGCTGCAGCAGTGTGTGCCCTGCGACCACCCCGGCTCCCTCCCGTCCTGCAGGAATCCCGCCATGGTCTACTCCTGCACCAACTGCGAGGAGTCTCTCACGAATATCAGCGGGGTCAGGTACAGGATCTTCAATTGCACTCAAAGAAGATGTGACTTTTCGCTCTCCCACCCCGCTATTTTCGACTTCGTCGCTGTGGGGCCCGGCGGGTCTGGGGGCGACGTGGTGTACTACCCTGCCACCAACACGTCCACGAGGGGCACGGGGGGCGGGGGCGCGGGCGACGTCTTTTACAAAACACAATTCAGCATCACCCAGAATTTTCAGGTATCTAGGACCACTTCATATGTTATGTTGTACGGGTTCATGATCAGGCAGGGCGGTTTTGGAGGCGGCGGTGACATCTACCCCAGCGGCAGCATAGGAGGCTCGGGCGGCGGCGCAGGTGTGGGCGGAAGCCCGGGCGCAGGACACAGCTTGGAGCGATTGAATGTACTGCTGGTCAACAAGGGCGGGCTTTCAAATTCAAGGGCAGGCGGCGGCGGCGGCGGCGCAGGCTCCGTGGGCAGCAACGCCTTCCAGAACAAGGGAGGCGACGGCGGGGAGGGCTTGGACATCTCGTGGTTCGTGGGGTACAACCTCACCGTGGCGGGGGGAGGCGGGGGCGGCGCGGACGTCCTCTCCGCCAATCCCTTGCAAGGCCAGGGGAAGGCGGGCGGAGGCGCAGCGGGCGAGCACGCGCTACCGTTCACGGGGTCGGGCGGAGGAGGCGGTACGCTCTACCAGAACAACGAAACGTTTGCAGCTCTTCAACCTGGAAACGGCGGGTCGGGGCTGGCCCTCATGCGATTCGTCGACGAGGAGTGCCAGTGCGTGGAATTGTGAGGCTTTCAGTGGATATTAACGATGCACTCTATCAATGCAATTGTTTAAATGAAGTTTTTACTTTTACTCTTAGCACTTTTCTGCACTTGCAATGCATATCCATGCAGTTGTGGGTACGGGACAAGGGGTTTTGTAAGGGCATGCTACCAGTGCACACCTGGCACAAAATCAAGCGGAGGTTACAACACTTGCTCAAATTGCGCTTCTGGTACCATCAGTGGAACACGGGCTTGTTCGTGCACTGCTTGCACTGCAGGCAAATATTCCGACTCTGCCAAGACAGCGTGCCTCTCCTGCGCACCCGGCAAGTACTCTCCAGCACAGAGCGGCGCTTGCCTTTCATGCACAAGAGGAAAATTCAGCCTCTCCAGGGCTTCCGCGTGCACCTCTTGCGCCCCTGGCTACGTGGGCAACGAAAACTTCACAGCGTGTGTGCCGTGCGAGCCTGGGTACTTCACTGCAGAGACGGGGCAAACCAACTGCACGTCCTGCCCTCGCGACACGTACAACGTGCTCTTCAATTCCAGCTCGTGCTCAACCTGCCCGCCAGGCACCTTCTCACCCCCCGCTTCCACGTCGTGCTCTGTCTGCAATATCGGCCAGTTCGTGCAAGGCCTCACCTTTGCTTGCACCCCCTGCTCGCAGGGCACGTTTTCTGTGGAGTCGTACGTCACTTCGTGCAGTCCCTGTGCAGCTGGCCACGTGTCCACTGCTGGCTCTTCCTTCTGCACTGCCTGCACCACAGGGACGTTCTCGGGCTCCCTCTCGAGCGCGTGCGTTTCGTGCTCAAGTGGAAGCTACGCCCTCAACGCGTCGAGCGCGTGCACCCTCTGCCCTCCCGGCTTTTTCTCGCCCAACCCCGGCTCCACTAGGTGTGACCCGTGCTCCGCGGGGTCTTATCAGCGAGATTACACCGCCTCCGCATGCGATCCATGCGAGGGCGGGACGTTCTCCCAGAACTCAAACTCAACCGAGTGCCGGAACTGCACGGCCGGCTCGTTCAGCGTCGCACGTGCCTCGCACTGCGGGCTCTGTCCGAAAGGCACGTACAACCCGCGGGACACGCAGTCCACGTGCCAAGAGTGCGCCCCTGGCTCGTTCAGTCCCCACGTGGGAGCCGTGTACCCCTGCAATCTCACGTGCCCTTCCGGCACTTTCAGCCCGAAGGCATCGGAAAACTGCACACCCTGCGTGCACGGGTCCAGCTTCGCGCCCTTCGTGGGTTCCTCTTCCTGCGACGCGTGCACGGCCTGCATGCCCGGCTTCTACTACACTGCCACCTGCAACGTGACGATGGACTCTTCCTGCGCCCCGTGCTCTGCCTGCCCCGCGGGCACCTTCCAGACGTCCCCCTGCATTTCCGGGTCTGTTGATGAGCTGGGCCAGGACAGGGTGTGCACCCCCTGCGCTACGTGCGAGCTCGGCGTCACGTACCAATCTGGCGGGTGCGTCAACGGAGAGCCGCTGGAGTGCTCTCCTTGCACCACGTGTCTTTCAGGCACGTTCCGCGCCTGCACCCTGACCTCCAACGCTGTGTGCGGGGAGGGCGTGCACTGCCGCAGGAACTACACCTTCGTGGAGCACGCGTGGATCACGGCGGAGGAGAGGTGCCCGCAAGGCCAATACCTCCTGGGCGTGGAGATCTCCAACATCACGCTCAAAAAGACAAAAAAATGCGAGCAGTGCCCAGCATACCTCCACGGCCCGAACGGGCTGTGGTGCGAGCCGTGCAGGGGCTACAAGCTGCCCTACTGGGACGCCACCGCGTGCACGTGCGGGGAAGGCACCGTCCCCGACGAGCAAGGCGACTGCTGGTGCCCCCCCGGCCACTCCTTCACGGAGCTCGGCTGCCGGAGGTGCGCCCAGAACACCTACTCGAACGCCTCGCTCCGCCTGCGCGACGACTGGTACTACCAGGAGCAGCTGTGCTCGCCCTGCCCGAACGGGTACTTCTCCTTGGAGACCGGGGCCACGGCCTGCGCCGCCTGCGAGAGGGGCAAGTACAGGGAGGGCGCCTCCTACACGTGCACTGCCTGCGCCACCGGGAGCTGGGCCACGGACCCCACCAACTCCACCTCCTGCACTGCGTGCGAGTTCAGCTGCCAGCTGGGCTTCTACCACGCGCCGTGCCCCGCGAACAGCGACCCATCCCTGTACGAGTGCCTCCCCTGCCCCCCTGCGCCCACCTACGCCAGCTACCGGTTCGTCCTGGGGGGCGGCGAGCAGACGAGCTGTGCCTGGGACTGCGCGGAGGGCTTCTTCCGCACGGAGCAGGGCGCGTGCCAGGAGTGCTCCACGAGGGGAGCGTGCGAGCCGGGCTACAACCTCACCCTCTGCACGGACATCTCCGACGCCCACTGCGACGAGCCCTGCCAGGACCCGGACAAGCCCCTGTTGAACAGCGCGTGGCTCAGGGGTTGCGAGTGGGGCTGCGTACAGGGCTACGAGAGGGTCAAGTACGACTACGTGCTGTGGGTTTCTTACGACTGCGCACCGGCGGGCAGTGCTGTGTATGATTGAACATGTCGTCCCACATTTTTCGACACATTTTTTTCGACTTGGTCAGGGTGGGGTGGGTACCCCTTTTCTGGATATCTGACAAAAGTGTCACGTGACACTTTTACTGTCACGTGACACTTTTTCCCTTTTCCGAAAAATCCTTTGTCGAGAGCCGCTAGGGTCTCTAAAAAAAAATCTAAAAAAGTTAGTAGTGTCAGTGAAAATTTCATATGAAAAAATGAGTTCCGGTGACATTTTGCAAAAGAAAAAAAAAATTCTAAAAGTCTTAGTGGTAACCCCTTTTCGCACTTTTTTTTGTTAAGTTCAAAAAAAAAATTCAAGTCTCCTAGTAATGATGTTTTTTTGTATCTCTTTTTTGTATATCATGAACCATTTACACAACACACAAACATCATGCTCCACGCATGCCTCTTTTGCACCATGCTCTGTCTGAGCAACATTTTGGCGCAACCCATTTTGACGTCTGTGTCCGTCTCTGCGTTCGGCGTGCTTCACAACAGAATTCTAAACCCTTATTTGCTCAACCTGACAGTGTCAAACGTTCAAGTCGCAGAGAACGCCAGCCTGTTCGTGGAGACCTGCCAGCCCGGCTCGTTCTCCTCGTTCAACCAGAGCGTGTGCTTGAGCTGCTCTGCCGGCTACTTCGCCCAGCTCGCTGCGTCCTCGTCTTGCGCTGGGTGCGAGCCCGGCACCTTCGCCCAGCAAGGCTCCACCGCGTGTGTCACGTGCTCGTTGGGGTACTTCGCGCCGAGCCTCGCGAGCGCGTGCGTGGCGTGCCCCGCGGGGACTTCGTCCGAGTACTACTACCAGGAGCTGGAGTCGGACTGCGAGGTCTGCGCTGCCGGCTCCTACTCCCAGCAGGCCGCCACTGTTTGCCTGGACTGCCCTGCAGGGTTCACCTCGCCAGCCAGGTCGCCCTCGTGCTCCTCGTGCCCCCCTGGCTCCTTCTCTCCCGCTGCGAGGAGTCCCTCGTGCACGTATTGCTCCGCTGGGAAGATATCCCGCTCGTGGAACTCGACCTCCTGCCTGGACTGCCTCGCCGGGACCTTCGCGCCGCAGAACGCAACTGCGTGCCTGTCGTGCCCACCCGGGTACTTCTCCCCGGGGGTGGCGGGCGCGTGCCAGGCGTGCCCCGCGGGCCGGTTCTCCAACTCGACGGGAGCTTCCGCCTGCCAGGTGTGCCGCGCCGGCCTGTTCTCCCTCGCCAACGCCACTGCTTGCGCCTCGTGCCCCCTGGGCTACTACTCGTACCAGGACTCCGGCGCGTGCACCGCCTGCGACCCCGGCACGTTTTCGAGGACGTCGCCCGGCGTGGGGTCCTGGGTGTGCGAGGACTGCTCTGCCGGGTACCACGCACCCTCGAGCGGCGCGACGTCGTGCCTCGCCTGCGCCAACAACACCTACGCCGAGCAGGGCGCCCCGTCGTGCCTCCCATGCCCCGACTTCTCCGATTCCCTGCCCGGCTCCGCGCTGTCGGGTTGCCTGTGCAGGGCGGGGTACAGGCACGACAGGTCCGTGTCGCCCTTCCTGTGCGCAGGGTGCGGGCCCGGCACGTGGTCGGGGAGGTCTGCGGAGTCGTGCTCCTCCTGCCCGCCTGGCACGGCGAGCCCCCACCTCCTCGCCTCGTCCAACGCCACCTGCGCGCCCTGCGCCCCGGGCTCCTTCACTGGGTATGCGTCGTCGGCGTACTGCGACCCCTGCGCTGCCGGGAGGTATGCGGGCCAGAACGGCTCGAGCCAGTGCGCCCCGTGCGAAAGGGGCACCTTCTCCACCGGAGGCGCCGCGCAGTGCCAGGCTTGTCTGGCGGGCACCTTCAACCCCTCCGCGGGGGGCGCCTCGCCCGCCTCGTGTGCCCCCTGCCCCGCCGGGGAGTTCTCCGCGTCTCCTGCGAGCTCCTCCTGCGGCAGGTGCGGCGCGGGCACCTTCAGCCCTCAGGGGTCCTCGTCCTGCGCCTCCTGCCCGCCCAATACCTTTTCGGAGTCGTCCTACGCTGCCTGCGTGGCCTGCCCTGGCAACAGCCGGTCGGGCCCCGCGTCCAGGACGAACGACTGCCTGTGCGCCCCCGGCTATCGCCACTTCTACCGCACGAGGGCGAGCGGGGGTGCCGAGGACGTGGCGGGGGGGCTCGACGTGAGGACCCACGCCTTCAATGGGTCCTCGTACCTGACGGTGTACCGCGCCACCAACGCCACGGCGGCCTGCGCGGGTTCTGCCTCGTACGAAGTGCAGTACGCAGAGGGCGTGCACGCAGTGCCCGCGTGCTTGGGGGGCGCGACGCTCACGATCTCGTATGCAATCGACGGCATGTTCTTCGCCGGCGAGAGCACCGCCTACTTCAAGTGCGAGGCGTGCCCCGCCGGCACGGTGTCTGCGCTCAACGGGAGCCAAAACTGCCAGGCGTGCCCCGCGGGCGCGGAGCAGCCCTTCTCGGCGGAGACCTCCTGCTCGCAGTGCGCCCCGGGCTACACCTCCGCGCTCCCCGGCACGCCCTCGTGCTCCCTGTGCAGCCCCGGCGCCGTCGCCCCCTTCGCGGGCATGACCTCGTGCGCGGCGTGCCCCCCGGGCGACAGGGAGGCCGGAAACCGGACGAGCTGCGAGGCGTGCCAGAACGACACCTTCTCCAACGGCGGCTCTCCCTCTTGCGCGCCCTGCACCAGGAACTCGAGGAGCCCGCCCAGGAGCAGCGAGTGGCAGTGCCTGTGCCTCCCTGGGTACTACAACCTGGGCAACGTGACCAAGCAGTGCCTCGCGTGCGCGGAGGGCACGTCCTCGCCCTCGACAGATGCGTACGCCTGCGCTGCGTGCGGCGCTGGGCGGTTCTCCGCGAATGCCAGCACCTCCTGCGCGTCATGCCCCGCCGGGAGTTACCAGCCCGTAGAGAGGGGCGGGCAGTGCTACCCGTGCTCGCCCGGCACCTCGGCGCCTTCGCCGGGCTCCCCCTCGTGCAACCCATGCCCCATCCCGTGGTACTGCATGGGAGGGGCGAGCGTCTACCCGTGCCCCCAGGGGACCTACACGAACAGGACGGGGCTGAGCTCGCTCGTGCAGTGCCTCCTGTGCCCCGCTGACTTCTACTGCAACACGCCCAGGGAGATCGAGGCCTGCCCGCAATACACGCACTCCCAGGAGGGGAGCACGACGGTGCTGGAGTGCGTCTGCGAGCCCGGATACGTCTGCACGTACCAGAAGCAACTGCACGCCACCGTGACGCTCCCTGTCACGCAGGCGGAGTTCGAGTTGATTAGGCAGGAGTTTATCAACACCATGGCGGCGGCGGCGGGCGTGGACCCCTCCAACGTGCGGATTGTGGGCCTCACTCCCGTGGACGAGGGGCATGGAAGGCGCCTGCTCCTCCTGCACAGGCTCGGCGCGGTGCTGGTCGACGTGCGGATCCTGGGCTCGCACAGGATCGACCCCGCGCGCACGAGGATGTGGCGGGTGCGGACCAGGCACAGGCACAGAGTCCGGGTTTTTCGCAACGCGAGTGTGTATTAAAGACGTTTTCTCGTACTGTGAAGACCGATTTACCGATCGATTGCTGTCAGTGCTATGTCAGAAGTCTTAAAGCTCAAACGATTTTACATCCTTATGGATAATTTGGCAAAGAGAGACAGACGATTCCATTCAATGAAATTGCAATTTGAAAATCCCGAACTATTTTCTTTCAGAACCCCGTATAACCATTTACATGATACACTGTGGACTACTAAATCTTCCGCCGTGCCTGAGGACGACCCAGAAAGAAAGGAATTCCTTACTTTCGTCGAAAATAACAAGGATCTTTTCAATACACCGCATAAAGAATTGAAGGCGATTTCTGAAAGAAAGACATCACCGTGTAGTGTCACATGGAAAACGGGTTCATCGGCAGACAAGAAGGCAGACTCGTCGAAGGTCTGCTTTTTTCCAACGGATCCAGTTAGATTGATATCTTCACGTAAGGTCAGTGAAATCACGTCGGTAGACTCGTCGGCAGCCTCGTTCTCAGGCCCGTCGACAGCCTCGGCGGCAGCCGCGTCGGAAGCCTTGTTGCCAGACCTGTCGAGAGCTACGCCGGTATTATCGTTGGGGCGGCCGCCGGCAGCCTTCTCGGCAGCCCTGTCAGGCTCTCCTCGGCTCCGGCCAGCCTTTTTTGCAGACCCGCCAGCCTTCTTGGCAGCCCCGCCGGCAGCCCCGCCAGCCTTCTTGGCAGCCCCGCCGGCAGCCCCGCCAGCCCTTTTGGAAGTCCCGCCAGCCTTCTCGACAGGCCCGCCAGCCTTCTCGACAGGCCCGCCGGCAGTCTCGGACATAGTCGCGTCTGTCGACGAGCCGCCGTCCAAGAGAGCAAAAAATAAGTCTTTTGATCAGGCGAAGAAGGCTGTCCAGACTCTCTTTGACAAAAGGGAGGGTTTGAAACAAATCGAACCATTCGACGACACAAGCCCCAATTATGATTTCATTTCGAAGAATGGCCTAGAAGAAAAGTTGGCATTCATGGAGTATCGAATCGGCGATTCGTACGAAACAGTGCAAGAATTCTTTCCGTATGCAATGACGTATTTCGCTATGCGCAAAGACATCGATAAAAACAAGGACATCGACTGGGCCTTTGCATCTCCTGGGAATTTTCAGCTCCTCATGAATGCTTTTGCGTAATGAGACACGCCCTGCTTGCCCCGGAATGCCTGAGACATCTTGTCCTGACCTTCCGGGCTGCTCATAGCGCGCCTTGACAGTGCATAATAAACATTTTTCGTTTTTCACAAAATCATTTTTATAAGCGTAACCACCCGAGTCGTGCCACGATTATGTCGCGTTTTTTTTCGCGCGATGGAGTTTGCGTCTATCTTGTGCTCCTTTTCTTCGCCCCGCGCTTCTTGTCTGCCAACGTCACTGTGGTGCGTGTGCTGATTGACGAAGCTGATTATGTCGACGGCAGCCGTCTGCCGTCCCACTGGTACGTGGCAGGGCAGGGCGTGAATTCGTCCTTGGTGGTGAGCCTGCGGTGCCCCCCCGAGTACTTTTCCGACGGGGGCAGATGCGTGCCGTGTCAACAGTGCATCAGCCCCCTGCACGAGTCGCGCCGGTGTGGTCCGTACCTGGACCGGAACTGCGGCGCGGGCGTGAGGCTGGACGTGTGGGTGGAGGGCGTGGGCTGGCTTGACATGGGCCTGCTGCCCAGCGTCACCACTGGATTTGTTTCGTACATCTCCGGCAGTTTGAACGTGAGCGACAGGCGGGAGTGCACTCGGGAGAGAACGTTCGACGGAGTTGACTGTGTGCCGTGCGCAAAGTGCCTGCCTCATGAGCTGGAGGCGCGCGGCTGCGGCACGTGGCACGACCGGGTGTGCCTGGGCCACTCGCTCGTCCAGGTCGTCGTGGACGGGGCCGTCAACTTGACCTCCATTGACGTGGAATTGTTGAGGCAGAGGTTGATCGAGCGCATGAGGTACAACTTCTCCGCGTTCAACTACTCCGTGAATGCAACGTACAACCACAGCCTCGTGGTGCGAGCCAAGACGTGCCCCGCCGGCTCGTACATGAACAAGAGCGCGTGGTCCTGCGCGCAGTGCACAGTGTGCCAACAGGGCTGGTTCTACCTGTCCAACTGCTCCCTGGACGCTGACGCCAAGTGCAAGCAGTGCACTGCGTGCACTGCTCGCGAGACCCTCGCCTGGCCTTGCACGCGCTTCGCCGACGCGCAGTGCAGAGGCACTGTGCAGCTGGAGCTCGCGCTGGACGGGGCCTCGCAGTTGGACGCTGCTCTCTTGGCGTGGCTGTTCCAGCGCCTCTCCGCCCGCAACTTCTCCGTGTACGAGAACGACACCGCCACGCCGTTTCAGTGCGGCGCCGGGCAGTTCTTGTCGGGGTCCCTGTGCGCCAACTGCTCCTCGTGCGCCCCCGGCACGTACCTGGAGGAGCCGTGCCGCCCCGCGACGGACGCGGTGTGCACCGCGTGCGCCGAGTGCAAGACAGGCGAGTACGAGGGCTGCCCCTGCGCTGTCACGGGGGCGTGCCCCTCCGGCCGGCGGGTTTGCTACGCGTACTCTGCGCAGAACCTGACCCTCTTCATCGCCTGGGGCGGGCCGGTGGGGGTTTCCCTGTATGCAGGGCTCCTGAGGGAGTTCAACGCGCGGGGGTACGAGGTGCTCTCGTACAGCCCGAGGAACGCCACGGTGCGCCTGGTCGGCGTGCTCTACCGGATACCGCCCGGCATGACGGACTTCTCCCAGCACGTCCTGCGCGCCGCGTCCAACCGCAGCTCTGGCAGGAGGCTCTTGCAGGCGGGCTGCCCCGCTGACTTCTACCCCTTTGATTTCGCCGAACCCGTGGGCCGCCAGTGCATCCCGTGCCAGTGCGCCCCGAACTTGGCCGTGGACGCACTCACGCCGCCCCTGCTCTACTACTTCCTCGACGACGCGCTGTGCCCCCCCCAGCAGGTGTGGACCTGCGACGGCGTGAATAGGTTCTGCGCCTCTTCAGGTCTGGCAGCGCCGGTGGAGGTGGACGAGGTGGCTCTGTCGCAGCAGTCGTGCCCGCCCGGCCAGGCGCAGGAGCTCGACGCCGGTTTCCCCGTGTGCGTGGGCGTACCGTGCGGCCCTGGTTTCGAGGGGGAGCCCGGCTTCTGCACGCCCTGCGCTGCCGGCCACGTGAAGAGCGGCGTGGGGTTCGGGCCCTGCCAGGCGTGCGAGCCCGGTTCCTTCCAGTCGAACGCCACCTGCGCGCCGTGCCCCGGCCTCTCCACGTCCCTCTCGGGCTCCACCGAGTGCTACTGCGGCCCAGGCCTGATTGGCGCCCCGCCGTGCGCAGCGTGCCCCCCCGGCTCTTTCGAGGGCCCCCTCGGCGCGTGCGAGGTGTGCCCCGCGGGCGCGTTCTCGTCCTCCAACGCCTCCGCGTCGTGCCGGCCGTGCGCTCCGGGCCGCTACGCTGCCCTGCCCGGCGCCACCTCGTGCGTGGATTGCTCACCCGGCACGACCCAGCCACTCCACGGCTCCAGCTCCTGCGCCCCGTGCGCCCCCGGGACTTCCTCTGCCGGAATTGGCTCCGATCTCGAGGCGTGCCCGCCCTGCCCCGAGGGGCGGCACGCGCCTGTTTTTGGGGCTTCCTCCTGCCTCGACTGCGCGCCTGGCTACGCTTCGCGGGGCGGGGCGTCCTCGTGCGACGCGTGCCTGCCTGGCACGTTCTCGCTCGGCGGCAGCGGCGCCTGCCACTTCTGCGCCAAGAACTCCTACTCCGGCCAGGCGCAGGGCTTCTGCGTGGGCTGCCCGGAGGGTACGTACGCCGGCGTGGCGAGCACGCAGTGCTACGAGTGCGCGTCGGAGGGTGACGGCGCCGTGCTGGGCGGCTGCGAGCCGTGCCCCGTGGGCACGAGGGCGAGCGCTGGGGTCTGCGCCCCTTGCGAGGCAGGCAAGTTCTCCGTGCTGCCTGGCTCCGTGGTCTGCTACCGCTGCGCCCCGGGCCGGCACAGCTTCCACGGCCAGTCCGAGTGCTTCCCCTGCCCCCTCAACACGTTCGGCGAGGGGTGCGCGGCCTGCCCGTGGGGCGCGGTCACGTACGCGGAGGCCTCCACGGCGTGCGAGGCCTGCCCAGCCGGCACCTACGCGGGGAGGGGCTTCTGCAAGAACTGCCCCGCCAACACCTTCTCCAGCAACTTCACGTGCCCTGGATGCCCTCAGGACACCGTGGCGCCCCCCGGCGCTGCGAGGCTGTCGGAGTGCATGGCCAGGGAGGGCTACTATGCTCTCCCCGGCTCTCGCGCCACCGTGTGCCCGGCTGACCACTACTGCATTCAGGGCAGCATGAGGCCCGCCCCGTGCGCGGAGGGCAGCAGGGCAGACGCCGGGTCTGGCGAGTGCTATGAGCCCGTCCAGGGGCAGTGGTGGCTCACGTGGATCGTAGCGCCCGTGTGGGTCACCACCTGCTGCGTTTGCGCAATAGGCATGGGCAGGCGCCGCAGAAATTGGATAGTAACCAAAACCAAGCCTAAAATTCAAGTAAACATAATAAAATAATTCTGTATTTGTTTGCTATTACTAATTAATTTTTTTGTTAAGTTTGTTTTACTTGTTTGGTAATCAATATTTACGGTTTTGTTAAGTTTGTTGTACTTTTTTGGTAATCAATATTTACGGTTTTGTTAAGTTTAGCGTAATATTATGCAAATGTGGATTCATGCTGTGGTCGTCGTCGCCTGCAGCCTGGCAGCCTCCAAAACCGTCGTCTGGGAGGAGGGGGAGGTCAAGCAGTGCCTCTCTCAGGTGTTGGAGTGCAAGGACATGGACCACCTCGTGCTCCCCGCGCACACCTGCGCGCCCCTCGTGCTGGTCTGCGCTGCCGTGCTCACCCTCGGCATGCCCACCCTCCTGGTGCCCTCCAAGATGAGGGACGCCGGGGTCATGGAGCTTTGCAGGTGCCTGCTCTTGCCCCTGCTCGCTTTCGTGGCCGGCCGCTGGATGGAGAGGCCCATGCTGGGCTTTGCCACACTCCTCCACGCGTGCGCCGCGTCGCTCTGCGGGATCAGGGCTGACTTCCTGGTGGGGGGCGGGGTGTGGATTTCCTTCAAGTACACGTTCGTCTGCAGCCTCCTCGCGTGGGTAGTGCACTACGGCCCCCCCATCTCTACCGTGCGCTGGATGGACGCCTCCCAGACGCTGTGCGCCTACCAGGCCCACTTGGTCGGCGTGCTATTTTCGGGCTGCGTGGCCGAGCTGCTCACGGCGCTGCTCGACTTCTTTGCCGTCATCCACACGGGTCTTTAGAAAACTCTCTTATTTGCTATGGAGTGTACTTAGCAGCCCTGCCTCCGTCGTCATCACTCTAGAATGGAGAGCAGACGAGACACCATCCTCGGCATGGCCCGGTGCATGCTCTCCTCCGCGGCGCTCCACGCCCTGCTCCGTAGGCAGGAGAGGACTGTCCTGAGCTCCGTGCACGCCTCGTCCCTCGCGTGCTTCGGCTGCCTCGTGTACTACATCATTTTCAATCTCTTCCGGAACTTCACGCCGGCGAAGTGGGGCCTGCGCACCCACCCCTCGCACGCGTCGGAGTACCAGGACTTCGAGAGAAAGGGCAGGCCCTTCATGACGGTGGCGAGCGTGTCCTACGTGGTGTACGGGCTCGGGTCCGCGTTCTACATCACTGCCTACAGTTTGTCCGCGGTGAGTGCGCTCAGCACCTTCTTCTTCGCCGTGAGCCTCACCGTGGTGAGCTACCACGAGATCATATTCCCCCTGCGGTCCACCGACATGCCCTACAAGGCGTTGGTCGCGCGGGTCATGGTGATCTTCCTCGCCATGCTCAGCGTCGTGCTGGGCATAGGGCTGACCGACCTGCAGTCCTACTGGCACGCGCTCTTGACCAACAACTTTTCAAATTTTTTATGGGACACCGTGTTCCCCGTGGGCACGTGCTGGGTCTTTTTGAAGGTGAAGACCAGCGACAACGTGCGGTTGGGGGGCACGTGGGAGCTCTGCGAGTTCGGGATCCCCATCATGTCCATGCTGGGGGTCATGGTCTTGGTGGTGCAAGATGGAGCGCAGCTCCCCATCTCCATGAACTCCACGTCGTTCAGCAATCAGGAGGCCCTCACGCTTTCGATGGCGCCGTTCACTCTGTTCGCGTGCCTGGGAAATCTCATGTGGGCTCTCTTCAAAAACTCGGTCGTCGACATCCTGGTGGGCATGTCCTCCGTGACGATCTTTGCAGCGCTGCTCGACAGGGAGTCCGACACCATGCTATACGCCGGTCTGATGAGCACCATGGGCGCCATCCTCGTCCGCGTGGCCACAGTCGGAAAGCCCATGGCGGAGAATACCCAGATGAACATGCTGGACGTAGACGAGGACGAGGCGACGAATGTCGCTTGAAAGGAACCGTCAGGAATTGGGGAATCTCTCCGTCACAGACAGGCAACCGCGCAGCCACCCCCCGACCTTCATCCCGCACGCCCTCGGCTCGCACAAGCCACGCCTCATGAGCAGCCGCCCCATGCAGGCCTCCTCCATGGCGTGCGCCAGCCAGGTCGCGAAGAGCAAGAACGCCGCCTCGGGGCCGCCGGCGTTTTGCGTGCTCTCCCACGCGCAGTTCATCTCACCGCAGTCTGTAATGAATATTTCCAAGGCCTCGTAGTAGGCAATCTGCAGGCGCGCCAGTTCTAGGCACTCCTTTTCCAACCCCTTGACCATCCTGCACACCACTCCCTTTTGGAACGCAAGGGCCTCCCTAAAATATTTGCTCTTGAGCTCTGCGAAGTCGGCCGTGTCCTTTGTCTGCGCCATGAGGAACGTGAGCCAATCGCTCACGTGCCCTGTGCTCTCCTTGTTGAGGCAGTGCACGGAGACCGCTACCTCGTCTACCCTCTTGCCCTGGCGCAGGAGCAGCACGTCAACTATAAATGAACAGAGCATTTTTTTCAGGGCAGTCCGCGGTTCGCGCGTGGTCGAATTCGAAACGGATTTTTTACGATTAAACATGTTTATTACACACACTTCAGTGAAAAGCCGTTTACGAGGGGCCGCAGAGGGGGAAATTGTTCACGGGAGCCCTTCTGTCTTGCCGAGATTCCCTGGGGTCAGAGGTGTCTGGGAAAAGTTCTCCTAGTTCTGCCGGTCTGTATCTGCGCGTCTTGAAACACATTTCATAAAGCGTCAGCATGAGGAGCATAGACAGAACACCATCTTCCATGTCCTTGCTCTCCACAATTTTGATGCACAAACTCAAATCGAAGATTTCATACACCCGGGCCAAAACCTGAGGTTCCGAACACAACACACCGGGGCGGCCAAGTAGACGTTCCATCTTTTCCTTGATTAGTCTTTCCAGATCGGATGACTCCATGTCCCTCAGCTCTTCGATGGTCTTCTCACCCTGTAAAAGAGAAAGCTCAGCGCATTGCAGTAGGATATCAAGTGCGTAGATCTTGATACTTCGGATAAAACTTCGCCCGTATATGTAATTTTTCATCAACGTCAGTTTTTCATACATGAAATAATATTGCCCACTGGATCCCTTGTGTATATCCAAACTCAATCGTCTTCCAGTTGCATTGGACAACTTCATCAAACACATAAAGTGTAGCGCGAACGCCACAGCGTAGTGCTCCAAATCATCGGTTCTTCCCAGTGGAAAGCACAGGCCCAACGAATAAACGATGAATTTAGTTGGATCGCACGAGTTCGCCCGGAGCAGCTTCTGCACGGCACTCTGCATTTCCCGAGTTAGCGAGCCAGGCACGGTATCGAAGTTGAGAACGCACTGACCATCCGAGCTTACTACGTAGACTCTTTTGCTATGCAAGTCGACCAAGAAGCAGAACTTCTCCATTAGAAAAACCATGATCTGGCATCCGTTGCAGAATCTGGCCACATCCAACGCGTCGCTTTCGCTGAGCTCCCTGTATGACCTCGCCTCACGCACAATCCTCGAGGGAATCACACCAAAATTTTTGAATGAATGTGCGAAGACGGGGAGAACGAGATCCGAGTAAGTAGCCTCTCCACTTGAATGGAAAAACTGTTCCAGAATCTCAGGATAGACTTTTCCGATGTTGCACATGTACACTTCTTTTTTAGTGGGCAGTCTCACGTGCTTCATTGCTGAAATTGCCCTTTTGTAAGGAGAGTCAGACTCTCCCAGGTACCCCTTTAGTAAAGATACGTCTGCAGGATCATACACGTCGACACGCGCATTTTCTAGTCTAGTGCATTTGGGTTCTACGACAATTTGAACACTTTTTTTCTGTGTAGACACCGTCCTAGGAGGTTTCAAAATCGACTTGGGACCTGCCTTCTTGCTAGGCGTTGAGGCAACGGGTAAACTATCATCCAATGCCCCTTCGATTTGTTTTGCAACCTTTGTGGACTCAGCAACGCAGTCCTCATGGACAGCCTCTTCATCCCTCGTTGAGTCTGAAATCAAACTTTCACTCCCTTCCATATGCTTTCTTTTGTAGAAGACATCACAGTTATTGGCATTGAATGACAGCTTGATACCGTTCAACGGCATCTCGATGATTTTGCGTTTAAAATCTCTACCGACATTGTCCGGCGTGTGCTCTTTGACATACTTAGCGAAAGCCATGTATGCCTTGAGCACTCCTTCGTCCTCACATGGTTCGAGAATGATCATTTGACCAAAGTTGATGTTGACGTTCACTGTCCAACCCTTGAGAAACTCTCCGTCCATGTACAGGACAAGAAAACGAAGCTCAATGTACGTTTTTTCACGATATATACGTTTACTCTTCTGGATGAGCAACGCAGGAACGCTGCGAATACTTTTGTCTGGGAATACCAATTCGAAAATTTCTCCAGTTGTGTAAGGCCCTACTTTCTTATTCATGTACCCGTCGTATCCTTCATCTCCAACCACTACAGACATGAAAGTTTTGTTTTTGCGCTCATCTCGCCCGTAGAGCGGCTTGGGCCTACCTTTGGCCAAAAAAAACCTCCTCAATTCTTCGATTGCTGTACAATACAAGACACCGTCATTCTTGTTTCTCGGAAACGGTGTCGGGGGTCGATCTGTTTTAACCATTTCGCTTCCATCCAGAACAGAGTTTGGCTCATTGGGCTGAAACAAAGACAAGGATAGACCTGGTTCAACTGCGTCCTCGGCTTGGATCCCCCCTTGTTCATTCGACGTAAAGAACTCCACAAAAGGATTCAGTCCTATTGCGGCTCCATTTCGAATTCCACACTGTTCGATTGGCTGAACGAGAGTCGCGGGAGCAGCCACTGAACCAGGAATGTGGTCTGCAGCCCTGCAGGCATGCACTTTGTGCAGGGAAGACCCGAATTTTCGCTGGAAATTGGCGTCGTGGAATTTAAGTCTACAATTCAATTGTACAAAAATTTCTAATACTTCCGCTATTGCCCAGCCATCGGGAGTAAGCACGTTCACGAGCATGCCCACTTGAGGCTCGAAATTCCCGCGTCTATCCACAACAATCAATTCACTCACTGGAATCTCAAGTCTTGTATTATCACAAATACAATACAAGTTCACTTTCTCTCGTTCTTGTCGGATAAAGATGTAGAACTTTTTCTTCTTGCATGTTAGAATATCACCCAAAGCTGCATGAAGTGTGCTCATCGCGTTCAGGGAACACAGACGACTGGTCAAACGCATTTTTATTTATATATTTTTTTTCGACTGTGATTTTTTTTTGTTTTTGAATCAAAACCATTCAAAAAACAACAGGGCATGCTGGTGGCACAGGGTGGCTGCCCTTGCTGCTTTCGGCACCCCAGAAAATTCATCAGGACTCCACCGTCTGATCCCCGTGTGGATCCAGTTCAGGCGCATTGCGCGAGGAGGAATCCGCTTCGCGTGATCGACCTACAGTCCAGCTCAAATCCCTGCGACTCCTCCGACAGGACGTGCTGCATTCGCTGCCTGGTTTGCGGCGTCTCCGTGATTGATTGGGGAGAGCACAATTTTTCAAAGGCGAGGAGAATTATTACGAAGGGCCCTGGACACGCAGAAACGTGGGGAGACATTGCAGCAGACCTCCTCGTGAACAATTTCGCAGTGATCACCCGCAGGTGGCGCACGCCCGTGCACTACGGCTGCACTTACGTGGCAAAGTGCAAGTGTAGGCTCCCGCTTGGTGAATGGGAGTGCTCGAAACATGTTACAGCCGGCCGTTTGGACATTCAGGTGTCCTAGTTTTGCGTTCCCCGAGTCTCAAAAATTGCATGTTATGCAGTCCCGGAGTCTGAAAATTGCATGTCGCGCGTTTTTTGAGTATACCACGCGTTCCCCGAGCCCTGAAAAATCTAAAAACAGTTCTTGCACAGGCAGGGGACGTCCTGGGCACCCGAAAGCGCAAGATGCCACTGGCGGAGGAGCCCCCCGCCCTTCACGAGGAGCTCCCGGCGCCTGCGGTGGACGCCACAGAGTGGAGGGGGGTGCTGCAGAAGATGGCAGCTGCACCCGCCCGCCCGGCGCCGAAGGCTGTGGCGAAGAAGAAGCCGGCGCAGAAGCCGAAGCCTCGGCCCGCGTGGTACCGCGAGGTGCGCGCGGGGGAGTTCGACGATTACGAGCACGGATACTGGCGGGCGCGGGACGGGACCTACACCTACAGGCACCCCGACGGGCGCGTACTGACGGGGTGCACGGGGTGCGATAAGACGGATCTTGAATAAAGAAATATGTTTATTAGACACGCGAATGGCGCACACACGAACCCCCGCGTTGGCACGAGGGCGTGAATGATCACGCTACCTCCAGTGCCACACACAGTCAACACACTGTCTTAACGACAGGCAGCTTTGAACGCCTTTCCCATTTGATAGATCTCTGCAGACATGGTCTTGCCTTTGACGACACCAATCATCCAATGATTTCCTTCTTGGTTGAGGACCATCAGGATGGCTTGTTGGTTTCCTTCATCCTTTCTGTCGAACATGTCGATCAATCTGATCAATGGTATTTCTTCCCCTACCATCTGAGAAAACAATACAGAGCAAGGGTACAATCCCCGAAGACTTGCTACATCAGCATTTGTCAAGTAACCACAATTACAATAATTGTGCTTCACCCTTTGACGATCCTGAGCATCATTACCAGAAGGCATCTCGTCAAATTTATCAAGATACAATGCCATGAAATTCTCCTTAGACATTTTGTCTACCCTTTCGGCCAGAGACTC
>Ga0172376_10002224_pt1 | contig 23993 bp, 24 predicted proteins | sample Lak35m_FD_121114 | JGI IMG/M metagenome (GOLD analysis project Ga0172376, IMG submission 121114) | Freshwater microbial communities from Kabuno Bay, South-Kivu, Congo - kab_092012_35m | ecosystem: Environmental > Aquatic > Freshwater > Lake | place: Democratic Republic of the Congo: South-Kivu...
GAAGCTATTCTGGATGCAATAGAGCAGGGGATGAACCGCGATGGCCGATACCGGAGAATCATCGACAGGGCTGAGGCCATAAGCGTTGCCGTGTCGATGATCGGGAAGGGAGATGTCCTTCTTGTGGCCGGAAAGGGACACGAAAAGTATCAGGAAATTTCCGGCAGAAAAGCGTTTTTTTCAGACCGTGAACAATTATTAACCTCTATGCAGAAGAGCTGCGAAGGAGAACCGGAGAAGGAGTGCGAACGATGAAAGGTGTTTTGAGTGTGGAAGATTTAAGGGGGATTGGCGATGTTGTTACCCATGGTTCTCCGCTCCTGACGATTACTGCGCCTGTAGTGGTTATTGATTCACGGGAGGTGAAAGGGGGCGAGCTGTTTGTTGCCCTGAAGGGTGAGAGAACCGATGGCCACTGTTATGTAAGCAATGTTTTTCAGCAGGGGGCAAGCTGGGTGATGGTCAGCCGTGAGTGGTATGAAAAAGAGGGTTCCCCACAGCCTCCCGAAGGCAAAGGGTTTATTGTGACCGATGATCCCGTTGCGGGTCTGCAGCAGCTGGCATCATGCTACCGTAAAACCTTTTCCATTCCCGTTGTGGCTATCGGAGGCAGCAATGGAAAAACTACGACCAAGGAGATGGTCGCTTCGGTACTTGCAACCGGATTCACAGTGCAGATGAGCCAGGGGAACAGGAACAATCATCTTGGTGTACCGCTCACCCTGCTTCAGTTACGGCCCGATACCGGTATTGCGGTTGTTGAAGTTGGAATAAACCATCCCGGAGAGATGGAGGAGCTGACGGCCATTGCCAGGCCGACCCACGGCCTGTTGACCAATATCGGCCATGAGCACCTGGAGTTTCTGATTGATCTCGATGGTGTTGCGGCTGCTGAAACACAGCTTTTCACCTATCTGCAGGAGAGTGGCGGAACCGCTTTTGTAAACGGTGATGATTCACGGCTCAGCTCTGCCGGAGAGGCGCTTGAGGGGCCGGTCATCTACGGAACAGCTGACCTTCCGGGCCGGATCTGCCGGGCGAGGGATATCAGCGTTTGCCGGGATGGCCGCATCTCGTTCGTGTTGTGTTCAGCCGACCGAACTGAACCGGTTACCCTGAACTTTACCGGAAAACATAATGTGATCAATGCGGTTGCTGCGGCAGCTGTCGGCCTCCATTTCGGGCTGTCTCTCTCCCGTATCAGGGAGGGGCTTGAATCTCTGGTTCCGGCTCCCGGCTGGAAACGGCTCGAAGTGATGGATTCCGGCGGCCTCCGTATTCTCAATGACACCTATAATGCCAACTCCGACTCCATGCGTCTGGCCATTGATGCCCTGTGTGATCTGCCCTGTGAAGGCAAACGCATAGCGGTGCTTGGAGATATGCTTGAACTCGGTGCCGCCGGAGATGTTGAACATGAATCGATTGGCCGCTATATTCACGGGAGCCGCGTTGACCGGCTCTATGTTTATGGAGAGAAAGCGAGGCTGATCTGCCGGGAGTCACCGGGAAGCTGTCAGGGTCACTTTTCAACTCATGAAGAGCTGCTTGAGGCACTGCTTGAAGGGGTGCATGACGGGGACGCGATTCTTTTCAAGGGGTCAAGGGGGATGAAGCTTGAGCGTGTGGTTGAGGCACTCATTAACGTACGAACCAATAACAGGTAAGATTACAATGCTTTATTATCTGCTGAAGTACATCAATGATCTCTTTCACCCACCGGTACTTCGGGTTATTGAGTATCTCACCTTCAGGGCAAGTGCCGCTGCCATTACGGCGCTTTTGATCACCCTGTTTGTCGGGCCGGGATTCATCAACTACCTTAAATCCCGGATTATTGAGCCGATCAAGGAGGAGGCGCCACCTGAACACCGGAAGAAAAAAGCGGTGCCGACAATGGGCGGGCTGCTCATTATCTTTTCCATAGAGATCTCGGTCCTGCTCTGGTCGAAATTCAATGATCCGCATGTCTGGCTGATTATGCTTGCGGTACTCTGGATGGGTGTAATCGGTTTTATTGATGATTACCGGAAGGTGGTGCTGAAAATCAAGGGAGGGCTTTCGGCCCGCTACAAGCTGATAGGCCAGATAACTCTCGGACTGGTGATAGGGCTCTATACCTGGTTCGATCCCGCTTTTTCCGTGCTCCTTTCAACGACAACGGTTCCGTTTTTTAAATACCTGACCATCGATTACGGGATTTTTTATATCCCTATCGTTATTTTTATCATTACCGCAGTCTCCAATGCGGTCAACCTGACCGACGGGCTTGACGGGCTTGCTTCCGGCAGCTCTGCCATCGTGGTGATGGGGCTTGGCGGCTTCTCCTATCTTGCCGGAAACGCGGTCTATGCAAACTATCTCAATATTCCCTTTATTGCCGGAGGAGGAGAGATTGCCGTGGTCTGTATGGCCATCGTCATGTCCTGCGTAGGCTTTTTATGGTTCAACTCCAATCCTGCCGAAATTTTCATGGGTGATACCGGTTCGCTTGCCCTCGGAAGCGCTATTGCGGTTATCGCACTGCTTATCAAGCAGGAGCTGCTCCTTCCGGTGATGGCGGGTATATTTTTTCTTGAAACGCTCTCGGTCTCCCTTCAGGTACTCTATTTCAAATACACAAAAATGCGCTTTGGCCAGGGACGCCGTATTTTTCTTATGGCACCGCTGCATCACCATTTTCAATTGAAAGGGTGGGCGGAACAGAAGATTGTTATCAGGTTCTGGATTGTGACGATTCTCTTTTTTCTTGCCAGTCTCATGACCTTAAAACTCAGATAGGGGCTATGGATCTATCCGGAAAAAAAGTTACGGTCCTTGGTGCCGCCAAAAGCGGTATAGCTGCAGCGGCACTGCTCCACAGCAGAGGCGCACAGGTACTGGTCAGTGAACTGGGAAGGATCGGAGAGGCAGCACAGCACTCACTTCATGAGCTGAACATCCCGTTTGAAGAGGAGGGTCACTCCGGCCGGATTTATGATGCCGATCTCTGTGTCATCAGCCCCGGGATACCACCTACAGCAAAGGTTGTGCAAGCCATGCAGCAGAGAGGTATTGCAATCTTCAGCGAGATTGAGATCGCCGCTCTTTTCTGCCGGGCAAGAGTTGTCGGTATAACCGGTACGGATGGCAAAACCACCACAGCCACCTTGATTCACCGGATATGCGAAGCTGACGGCCTGCTGCACAACTATCGGGCATTCAGTGTCGGCAACATCGGTATACCGTTTTCGTCGATGGTTCTGGAGATGCATCCCCGGGATGTTGCTGTTGTCGAGCTGAGCAGTTACCAGCTGGAGCGCTGTGTTGCCTTCCGCCCCGATATTGCGGTGATTACCAATATTACGCCGGATCACCTTGCCCGTTATGAGGGTGATATGCATCGGTATGCGGCAGCGAAATTCAGGATATATCAAAATCAGGGGGAGCGCGACACGCTCATCTACAATGATGATGATCCCCTGCTCAGTGCACATTTTGCCGTTGACTCCGCCAGATTTCCTTTTCAGATAGTTCCATTCCGGATGGATCAGCGCGCAGCAGACGGGAGTGGCCGGAGTATGGTTTTTCTTGAAAACGACAGGGTGGTTTTCCGAACCGTGAGCGGAGAGGAAACGGTTGTGGCAACAGCGGATTTTCTGAAAGAGAGTTTTCGGGGTCGTCACAATATTTATAATGTACTCGCGGCAGTTGCGGTCTCAAAGGTACTGGGTATCGAGAGCGGGGTTGTCCGTGACGTGCTTTCGGATTTCACCGGGGTCGAGCACCGTCAGGAGTTTGTCATGACCATCAACGGTTCCGGCTGGATCAACGACTCAAAAGCGACAAACCTCAACGCCATGCGACAGGCGCTCGAATCGGCACCGGGAAAGGTGGTTCTGATTGCCGGCGGACAGGACAAGGGAAATGATTATGCAACAATAACCGGGCTTATCCGGACAAAGGTTGCACTGATTGTCGCTATCGGTGAATCAAAAGAGAAGCTTGTTTCGGCTTTTGAGGGTGTTGTTCCTGTCAAGCAGGCAGAGTCGCTTCAGGCGGCAGTGGCCATGGCTCGAAACGCCGTTGAGCGTGGAGAGAGCGTCCTCTTTTCCCCGGGGTGTGCAAGCTTTGATATGTTCGAGAATTTCGAGGATCGCGGCCGGCAGTTTAAACAATGCGTTCAACAGTTATCCTCATGCTGAATACTCCCCAACATCAGGCATCCAAAGAGGGAGCTGCTCCTGAAGCCTTGTCGCTTCCTTCCCGCGGGGAGGGAATTGCCGGAAAACTGCTCATGCTCATTGTTGCCATTCTCATGTGCATCGGGGTGGTTGTTGTATACAGCAGCGGAGCCGGATGGGCTGAGACGAAATATGCGAGCACTGAATATTTTTTATGGAGGCAGCTTACCTTTTCCCTCCTCGGAATTGTCACTATCGTTTTGATTGCCCAGCTTGACTATCACGTTTTCTGGAAAACCAGCAAGATTATTCTTGCTGTCAGTATTGTGCTTCTGACGCTTCTTCTTGCCCTGAAAGCGGTTGGTATTATTTCCGGTGCGGCGCGCTGGATAGGGTTTGGTCCGCTTAAATTTCAGGTATCCGATTTTGCAAAATACGCCCTGATTTTTCATTTTTCCCGTCTCATCAGCGAAAAGCAGAGTTATATCAAGGATCTCAACAGCTCGTTCTATCCCCTGCTTACCATTCTTTTGACTGTTGTTTGTCTTGTGGCTCTTGAGCCGAACTTCAGTACGGCATCACTGATCGCCATGATCGGCTTTATGCTGATGTTTATTGGCGGGGTCAGTATCCGTCATCTGCTGCTTACCGCATTGCCCCTGATTCCTGTCGCAGCCGTCTTTGCCAATGCGGCGCCCTACCGGGTAGCACGTCTGCTCTCATTTTTCAGCGGAGATGAGAAAGGGATGAGCTATCAGGTCGTACAGGCGTTGATCGGCCTCGGAAACGGCGGGCTGTTCGGTCTTGGCATCGGTGCCAGCAAGCAGCGCCAGCTCTATCTGCCGCTCTCCTATAACGATTTTGTCTTTGTTGTTGTCGGCGAGGAGTATGGATTTGTCGGCGCCCTTGCGGTCATTGCGCTTTTTGCCGGATTTTTTTTCTGTGGTCTTATCATTGCCAAGCATGCCCCGGATAATTTCGGCAAGTATGTTGCCAGCGGCATCACCATGGCGATCTCTCTTTTTGCATTTATCAATATTGCGGTTGCCTGCCATCTGCTGCCGACAACGGGTGTTGCGCTGCCCTTTATCAGTTATGGCGGTACCGCACTGCTCTTCAACTCCCTCGGAGTTGGTATTCTTATGAGCATATCCCGTTACAAGAAACGGGAGCTTGACCGTATTGTCAGGAATGAGGCTTCTAAATAAAAGGATGGTTCCATGAAAGTGCTTTTTGCCGGCGGCGGAACAGGCGGGCATTTGTATCCGGCAGTAGCCATGGCCGGTGAACTGCGCAAGCTTGTGGCGGATGTCGACGTTGCTTTTGCCGGTACAACAAGCGGCATTGAGGCGACCGAAGTCCCGAGACTCGGTTACCGCCTCCACCTGATTCCGGTAAAAGGGCTGAAAAGAGGGTTCTCTCCCTCCAATATTCTGGCAAATCTCGGGATCATTTCCGGCTTTGCGGCCTCGGTTTTCCGGGCGGCGGCCCTGATCCGGCGTGAGGCTCCTGATGTTGTGGTCGGAACCGGAGGGTTTGTCAGCGCACCGGTGCTCCTTGCGGCCCAGTTGACGGGTAAAAAAACACTTATCCAGGAGCAGAATGCTTTTCCGGGTGTCACAACAAAGCTGCTTTCATTGCTGGCAAGCGAAATCCATCTTGCATTTGAAGATGCACGCAGGTTTATTCCGGGATCAAGAGAGGTCTGTATTACCGGCAATCCGGCCCGGTCATTTGTACTGCACTCCCCTCATGAGGCGAGGGCGGCTTTCGGCCTGCATGAAGATCGCCCTACCCTTCTCGTCTTCGGAGGGAGCCGTGGCGCGCGCTCAATCAACAATGCCATACTTCAGTGCGTTCCGGAGATAACGGCATCATCAAACATACTCTGGCAGACCGGGGCTCTTGACTTTGAGCGGATCAAAAAACAGGTGGTTCCCTCCCCTTATCTTGCGGTTTGTCCGTATATTGAGGAGATGGGTGCTGCATACAGCGTGGCAGACCTGGTTGTGTGCCGTGCGGGAGCATCATCAATTGCGGAGCTTACAAATCTTGGAAAGCCTTCGGTGCTTGTCCCTTATCCCTATGCGACCGGCGACCATCAGCGCCATAATGCAAGGGCACTGGTAAAGGACGGGGCAGCCATGGTGATTGAGGATGACCATCTTGGAGATTCGGATGCAATTAAAAAAATTCTTGAGCTGCTGCATAATCCGGGAAAGCTGAAAAGCATGGGCGCCGAATCGGTAAAACTGGGCTATCCTGACGCAGCCCGTCAACTTGCCCTGCGGATTATAACGCTTGCCAAAAAACATTAAGGAGTAGAATTCATGGAACTCGGGAAGACAAAAAGTGTTCATATCGTCGGAATCGGGGGTGCCGGTATGAGTGCTATAGCTGAACTGCTCCTGAAGTCAGGGTTCGGAGTAACGGGTTCTGATGTATCGACCGGAGAGGTGACCGACAAGCTTGTTGAGCATGGCGCAGTCATTTATCAGGGCCATCGTGCCGAGCAGGTTACCGCCTGTGATGTGGTGGTCTACTCTTCAGCTATCCGGCAGGAAGAAAATGTTGAAATCATTGCCGCCCGAAAAGCAGGCATTCCGGTTATCAAAAGGGATGAAATGCTGGGTGAGCTTATGCGCTATAAATCCGGAATCTGCATCTCCGGTACGCATGGCAAGACAACCACCACGGCCATGATCGCAACCATGCTCATTGAGTCCGGTGAGTCGCCAACGGTCATGATCGGAGGAATATCAGACTATCTGAAAGGCAGTACGGTTGTCGGTGAGGGGAAATACATGGTTATTGAGGCGGATGAGTTTGACCGGGCATTTTTAAGGCTTACGCCAACCATTGCCATTGTCAACAGCCTTGAGTCGGAGCATATGGACACATACGGGACGCTTGATGACCTGAAGCAGGCCTTTATTGCCTTTGCCAACAAGGTCCCTTTTTATGGAAGGGTAATCTGTTGTGTAGACTGGCCGGAGATCAGAAAAATCATTCCTTCGCTGGACCGGGTCTATACAACGTTCGGCATTGAAGAGCCTGCCGATGTTATGGCTTATGATATTGTGCTCGAAAAACAGCGATCAACGTTTACGGTTCGGGCCTTTGGCATTGAGTATCGTGATGTCAGCATTAATGTCCCGGGCCGTCATAATGTGCTTAATGCCCTTGCTGCATTTTCAACGGGTCTTGAGCTGGGAATCGCACCTGAACGGCTGATTGCCGGTCTTGCCTGCTACAGCGGCATGAGGCGGAGATTCCAGGTGAAATTCGATAACGGCAAGGGGCTTATGGTTGTTGACGATTATGCCCATCACCCGTCAGAAGTCAAGGCGACGGTCAAGGCGGCCAAGAGCGGCTGGGTTGATTCCCGGATGGTTGCTGTTTTTCAGCCGCACCTCTTTTCCCGCACAAAAGAGTTTGCCGATGAGTACGGTTGGGCGCTTTCACGGGCCGATATTGTCTTTATTGCCGATGTCTACCCTTCAAGGGAGAAGGCGGTGGATTATCCCGGAGTAGACGGCACTCTGGTTTCGACAGCGGTCAGAAAAGCCGGAGGCAAGCATGTCGAGTTTATTGCGGAGAGGGCATCGCTTTTTGCTGCGCTCAAAGAGTATGCGGTTGATGGAACCATGCTGCTCTTCATGGGTGCGGGGGATATTACGAGGCTTGCCTCCGAAGCCGCTGAGTTCTGCCGGACCGGCGCGCTTGACGGGCGGGATCTCCTGTGAGCAGAATAAGAAAACATGGTGATGGCGCAGGAGCATCGAGCTCCGCAGCTGCGCGCTTGATGACGCGGATGAAAAAGCTTTTTTATGCCTGATTCTGAATTTCAGCAATACAAGGGAGAGCCCTTGGAGAGTGCCCCACAGGAGTATCCGGAAGCCGGAGACAAGGGGGGGGCATTCGATCCTCAGGTTCCGGCATACTCCGGAAACTGGAAGGCGCTGCTGTTTGTTATGGTGATTGTCTTGTCTGCCCTCTTTGCGCTTGCGCAATATGCTTCGCACTGGAAAAAAGAGGTCGTTGTCAGGGAGGTTGTCATTGACGGACTCTCAATTCTCTCCCGAAGCGAGCTGGCGGCAAATCTTAAAGGATATCAGGGGAAAAATCTGCAGCAGCTTGATGCTACAGAGATCAGGAAACGGGTGGTTGCCTCCCCCTATGTCAAGGACGCAGTGATCAGCAAGGAGCTGAACGGGATTGTCCGGATAAGGGTTCTTGAGCGGGTGCCGGTAGCCATGACGGTTATTGGCGGCAGGGTCATGGCAATAGACCGGGAGGGGTTTCTTCTGCCTGTGAGAGCGGCTCTGTCAGGCCAGGTGCCGAAATTGCTTGAGGTTCGGGGTATAAGCCGGCTCAGGACCGCTCGAAATGGTCTGCAGCAGCTTGCTATTCGTGACAGCTACCTGCTCCAGCAGTTTCTGGATGCTCTTGCTTCAACGGATTATGCCCCTTTGCTGGTTCGTGAGTTCCATTTTGAAGAGAACAATCACTCCTGTTTTGTTGCTGTTCAGGCCCCTACCCGTTTTATTGTAGGCAATGATGGTAACTTCAAGGAAAAGTTGAAAAAATTCGAGATATTCTGGCAAAAGGTTGTATCAATTAAAGGTTTTGGAACTTTCGAGACTGTGGACTTGAGGTTCAGGGACAGGATTTTTACCAGGGATCCTGTATCTCCGGAAGTCCCGCAGGTTAATCCCCTGTGATAATCATGCAAGAATAGAACAATGCTGAAAAGCAATATTGCTGTTGGTCTTGATATCGGAACAACGAAGGTTTGCGTTGTTGTTGCCGAAAAAGATGCTCTCGGTAAACTCAATGTGCTTGGCAAAGGCCGTTCAAATTCAGATGGCCTTCAAAGAGCGACTGTTGTCAATATCAACAAGACTGTTGCCGCAATCAAGGCGGCTGTAGCTGACGCCGAACGGGAGTCATCAATTCGTATCAATGGCGTCAATGTCGGCATTTCCGGGGCTCATGTTCACTGTATTCACAGTAATTCGGAAATCAGCATCAATCAGTCCGGAATTGTCAATGACTCTGATGTCAAGCGATTTCTGGAAAAAGCCAAGACCAATATCCGCTATCTGGATATCGATCACGAGATTATCCATGTCATTCCGCAGGAGTTCATTGTTGATGATCAGGAGGGGTTGCTCGATCCTATAGGGATGGCCGGAACGACCATGCGCGGCAGCGCCTATATTGTAGTCGGTCAGCGCACCAAGATTCGCAATATCAAGCAGTGTGTCGAGAAGGCCGGACTGGAGATAAACGGGCTGACCTTTGAGCCTGTAGCCTCCGGTATGGCGGTCATAAAAGAGCGTGAGGAGAAGAGCGGAGTTGTTGTTATTGATATCGGCGGAGGAACCACCGAGGTTGCCATCTATAATAACGGAGCGATCCGATACTCTGAAGTGATCAAGGTCGCCGGCAATGATGTAACGCACGATGTTGCTCACGGAGTCAAGGCGCTGTATGAGGTGGCCGAAGAGCTTAAAATACAGCATGGCTGCGCCTATGCCCAGTTGAGCGGCGAAGATGAAGAGCTGCTTATTGAGGGAATTGAAGGGCGGCCGCAAAAATCATTTCCCAAAAGTTCATTGACCATGATCATCGAAGCCCGGATGATGGAGATTCTGGAGCTTGTCAGGGACTCGGTCAAACGGTCTGGTTACTATGAGTACATCAATGCCGGAGCCATTATCACCGGTGGCGGTTCGCTCCTGCCGGGTACCGAGGAACTTGCCCGCGATGTGCTCGGGCTTGATGTCCGTATCGGATATCCGGAAGGCGTATCGGGCGGAATCAAGGGTTCCATCAACAATCCCATGTATGCTACCGTGATGGGACTTGTTGCCCATTCGTTTCAGTATACCCCTCCCGACGATTATGGTTTCGCTTCAACAGCCGAGGTGCTGCCGAATTCTGCGCAGGCCGTCATTGAAGAAGAGAGTCCCGTTCAGGAGTCGGGCCCGGCGCGTAAAAAAATTGTGGATCGTATGAAGAAATTCTGGGAGCAATTGTAATGGTCGCAGCAAACATGAGCGATTTAAAGGGAGAACTGACTGATGGCGTTTGAGCTGGATCCCGGACTGTTTGACAGTGAGCAGGGAAAAGGGGTTACCATAAGGATTGTCGGTGTCGGAGGTTGCGGCGGCAATGCCGTTAACAATATGATTGACCGGAAAATCAGCGGCGTTGAATATATCGTATTCAATACCGACCGCCAGGCGCTGCTGAACTCCAAGGCACCGATCAGGGTGCAGATCGGAAAGAAAGCGACCAACGGGCTTGGAGCTGGAGCTGATCCTGCCAAAGGCCGGCAGGCAGCAGAGGATGACCGCGAGATTATAGCCGCCCAGCTCAGGGGTGCCGACCTTGTTTTTATTGCAGCAGGTATGGGCAAGGGAACCGGTACCGGTGCAGCTCCTGTTATCGCCTCTATTGCAAGGAATATGGGGATCCTGACTATCGGGGTTGCAACCAGACCCTTCAATTTTGAAGGCCAGGTCAAGGCAAAGATTGCTGATGGAGGCATTGCCGAGCTCCGCAAATATATTGATACGCTCATTCTTGTTGAAAACGAGAAGATTCTCAGTATTGCCGAGGAGGGGGTAAGTGCCACAGAGGCATTCAACATGGCAAACGATGTGCTCTACCGGGCGGCAAAAGGTATTGCTGATATTATTACCCGCCACGGGCATGTCAATGTTGACTTTGCTGATGTTCGCAGTATAATGTCCGGAGCCGGTGATGCGGTTATGGGTTCTTCGGCTGCGTCGGGAGAGCGCCGGGCACTGAAGGCTTCATCGGATGCGCTCAACAGTCCGCTGCTTGAGGGTGTGTCGGTAAACGGAGCCAAAGGTGTGCTGGTTAACATTACCGGCGAGGTCACCATGAGGGACATGAGGGACGCCATGAGCTATATCGAGGAGCAGGTTGGCAGCAATGCCAAGATAATAAACGGTTATGTCGATGAACCGCAGGTTTCCGGAGAGATCAGGGTTACCGTTATTGTAACCGGATTCAAGCGGGTCGAGGAGAGTGATGAGCATGAGAGCGCACAGCGCAGCTCATCCTCTGCTTCGCAGGGGTTCCGTCAGGGGCAGGCTCTCTCTTCGTCTGTCAGGCAGCCCAACTCTGTTTACCCCGAACGACAGGAGGAGGATTTGCGTATTCCCGCATATATCCGGCGCCAGTTGTCCATCCATGATCCGCATGAGGTGGAGGGCAGAAAAAATTCCGGAGCAACTGATCAGAAGACGACAGTACCGGCAGGAACAGGAGATAGTGATGATAAAATTCAGAAAGGGTCAACAGATACACCGGCATATCTCCGCAGGAAATAAAAACGGAATCTGAAACAGCCTTTCTCATAATCAATAAAGGTTGTTATGGGTTATTGCATGCTTTCCGCAGAAGAAGCGGTGGCAAAAATCAAGTCAGGAGACAGGGTCTTTCTTCATACAGCAGCGGCAACTCCGCAACGGTTGATTGAGGCGATGGTCGCCCGGGCCGGTGAGTTGAGGAATGTTGAAATTGTCAGTTTGCATACCGAAGGCGATGCGCCCTACGCAAAGCCGGAGTATCGGGAAAGCTTCAGAATGAATGCCCTTTTTGTGGGCAGAAATATCCGCGAGGCCGTTCAGAATGGTGATGCCGATGCCATTCCGGTTTTTCTGAGCGAGGTTCCCTCTCTTTTCAGAAGCGGAATTCTTCCGCTTGATGTAGCGCTTGTTCATGTCTCACCTCCCGACAGGCATGGCTACTGCTCTCTCGGAGTTTCGGTTGATGCCACCCTCGCCGCCGTTCACGCAGCCCGGCTGGTTATTGCCCAGGTGAATCCCAACATGCCCCGAACCCATGGGGAGGGCATGCTTCATGTAAGCAGGATTCATGCAATGGTTGAGGTCTCCGACCCTCTTCCCGAAACGCCCGTGCACAAGCTGAGCGAGACGGAGATCAGTATCGGCCGCCATATCGCTTCCATTGTTGAAGACGGGGCAACCATGCAGATGGGTATCGGTGCTATCCCCGATGCAACACTTGCCGCCCTTTTCAACCACAGGAACCTTGGTATTCACTCTGAAATGTTTTCGGATGGAGTGATCGAACTTGTTGAAAAAGGGGTGATCAACGGCAGTCAAAAGCGGACGCATAAAGAGACGATTGTGGCCAGCTTTCTGGTTGGTACTCGAAGACTCTACGATTTTGTGGATGACAACCCTTTCGTTGAGATGCTTCCTTCCGATTATGTAAACGACACCCGGTCGATCCGGGCAAATCCCAAGGTAACGGCAATCAACAGTGCTCTTGAAATTGACATGACCGGGCAGGTCTGTGCCGATTCTATCGGTCAGAAATACTTTTCCGGTGTCGGCGGTCAGATGGATTTTATTCGCGGAGCCGCACTCTCCCCGGGGGGCAAACCGATCATTGCACTCCCTTCGACGACAAGCAGAGGCGAGTCAAGGATTGTACCGCAACTCAAGCCGGGAGCCGGTGTGGTTACCACAAGGGCGCATGTACAGTATGTCGTGACAGAATTCGGTATTGTCAATCTGCATGGCAAGAATCTTCGGCAGAGAGCTGAAGCGCTTGCAAGCATTGCCCATCCTGATTTCAGAGAGGATATAAGCCGTCAGGCGCATGAGCTCTACGGCTCTTATGGAAGAAGATTCATGGAGTGAGCAACCCGGAAGGCAATCACTTCCGCCTAAAGCGGCCCGGGGGTTTTGCCGCTGCTGATCCCGATCAGCGTGACCATTCGTCCGGTGTGGCCGTTATCCCGACGGTATGAGTAAAAAAGGTCACTTCGGGCGAATGAACAGTGTGGTGAGCATTCGATATTCGATGAAGGAACTCCGGCGGCCAGCAGTTGCCGGAAGTTTACCTTGCCGAGGTCAAGCAGGTATTTCTCATCATCCGCACCTTCAGGCGCGAACGGCCAGTCATCATCGTTAAACGCTGAGGCTACCTCCCGGCCAACCTCATAGTGCCTTCCTGATATACCTGTTCCGATCCAGGCAAGGCACTCTCCGGGTATGGAGCCGAAGCTCGTTCGCATTGCGGCAAGGGTCTTGATGACAATGTTGCCTGCACTCCCTTTCCATCCTGCATGCACTGCACCCATAGCCTCGTGTTGCGGGTCGTAAAGCAGCACCGGAAAGCAGTCCGCAGTAAAGATGCAGAGGAAGAGATCTTTTTTGTCGGTAATGAAGGCATCATAGCCTTCGTAACGACCGGGCGCTTCAGCATGGAGGATCTCCGTGCCGTGTACCTGGGTTGAGCTGACCAGCATGTCAGGATGAATTCCGGCTGTTGTGCAGAGGCGAAGGGTGTTTTGCCGGACAAGCTCCGGCAGGTCTCCGGTATTGTTCCCAAGATTCAGCGAAGCATAATCGCCCGTGCTTTTACCTCCCTTTCTTGTGCTCTGAAGGGCAACAAGCCCGGTGAAGCGGGAAAAGATAATCGGGGTGAGCATTTCAGGATCTGGCAGGGAAGCGGCAGTACTCTGGCCCATGGTCGTATCCATAAGGAAAATGTTTGTGCTGTTCCGGCCTGTTTTCTGTTTCTGAAACCGGGGCAGCCGGAGAGTAAAGAGGCATGGTGAAAAAATATGATTATTAACCGATCGTTTCGCAACCATGGACCAGAATTTCGATAAAGGTTCATTATTTCATGAAGAGTATTATCTTTCCTCAGTTCGATAATCGTATCGATGGACTTTTTTCAGCAGTAAATCTTGTTGCCACTGTCGGTGGATTGGAGTGATGCATGATGAAACGTCCTGATGATGAACGCTTTCCTGACAAGTTCGGCCGTTCTGTTCGAGCACTTTCGGATTATATGGGGCTTGGCCTCCAGATTGCCGCCAGCTTTGCCTTTTTTGTCTTTCTTGGATATTGGGCGGACACGAAGCTCGGAACTTCTCCGTTTCTGCTTCTTGCAGGAGTAGTTGTCGGTATGGTCGGAATGGCGCTTATTCTCATGAAAGTAGTCCGGTCGGCAAATAAAAAACAGTAGAAACGCCCCTATTATTTGGCGAAAACAGAAAGAATCGCTCATATATGAAGCCATTGTTTGATTTTATTTTAAAGTTATGTATTTTGACAGTCGTTTTATGGGGGATGATTTACTCCTTGCTTGATCCCGGCACTGTTGACTATCGTTCGGTATTTATCGCATGGGTAATGGTCGCGACAAATACTTTGGCAGGCTACCTGATTTTTGAGTATGCGTTCGCCAGGGAATCACGGGTTTTTACCATAGCGGTGTTCGGAGGCCTTACCGCAAGGCTGCTGTTACTTATGGTGCTTGTTTTTGTTATCATTTACCGGCATTTGGCGGTTATCAACGACTTTGTGGTCTCGCTTTTTGCTTTTTACTGTATTTATTTGATTGTTGAAATTCTCGGGTATCAAAAGAAAAACAAACAGAAAAAGAATACTGCATGAAACGCTTTAACGTCAAACAGGCCACAGCTTTTTTCAGGGTAATTACGCTTGTCCTCCCGCTTCTGTTCTGTGTTAACAGTTTTGCTTCAGCATCTCCTGAAGAGTCTGCTCCTGCGGTGCATAGTGCAGCACCGGCAGTTCCCGGTAGTGAGCCCACCGCTGCTCACGCTCCTGAAGAGGAGGAGAAGGCCGGTGATGTTATCATGCATCATATCCTGAACAACAACGTTTTTGCGTTTCCCCCTTTCGGCGAGGTAGAACTCCCGACCCTGCCCAAAGTTGCAGGCATCGATATTTCCATTACCAAGCATGTTGTTATGCTCTGGCTTGTATCCGGAGCCCTTCTGATCGTTTTCTCCATAGTCGGCGGGAAGTACAAGAACATGAATGCCCGCCAGGCGCCGAAGGGTGTAGCCAATACCATGGAAGCGCTTATTGATTTCGTCAGGCTTGATGTAGCCAAGTCAAATATCGGCCCGGGGTATGAGAAGCACCTTCCCTATCTGATTACGGTATTCATGTTTATTCTCTTCTGTAATCTCTTCGGTCTTATTCCCTACGGCGCTACGGCCACAGGCAACATCAATGTTACCCTGACTCTGGCGGTTTTCACCTTCATCATCACCCAGATCGCGGCACTGAAGGCTCATGGTTTCGTCGGATTCGTCAAGCATCTTACCGCAGGAACCCACTGGGCGCTCTGGATTATTATTGTGCCTATCGAAATAATCGGGCTCTTCACCAAGCCGTTTGCTCTTACGGTTCGACTTTTTGCCAACATGACCGCCGGTCACATTATCATCCTCAGTCTTATTTTTATCAGCTTCATTCTCAAGAGCTATATTGTTGCTGCAGCGGTTTCGGTTCCGTTCGCAATCTTTATCTATCTGCTTGAGCTCTTTGTTGCATTCCTTCAGGCATTTATCTTCACGATGCTATCAGCACTCTTCATAGGGCTTGCTACTGCCCACGAAGGGCATGAGGAGCATGAGGCCGGAGTTGCTCATCATTAATTTGATGTCTGGATTATTGAGGAATAAGTATTATTTTTATGATTTTGATTTAACGGGTTCAAAACTGCTAATTACTCTTTAGCAAAAAACTTACAACAAATAAACGGAGGTAATTACAAGATGGATGGTTTAGGTTTAGCTTATTTAGGTGCAGGTATTGGCGCCGGTCTTGCTGTTATTGGTGCTGGTCTTGGTATTGGTAATATCGCTGCTTCTGCAACAGAGGGAACAGCTCGTCAGCCTGAGGCTGCATCCGATATCCGTACGACCATGATTATTGCAGCAGCTCTTATTGAAGGTGTTGGTCTGTTCGGCGAAGTTATCTGCGTTCTTCTCGCTCTCAAGTAAGCGTGAAGCTGTTACAGATTCGATACAGAAGATATCCCGATTGCGGCACATTCAAAGCACCGCAGTCGGGTTTTATTAATCGTTAACGGAAACATTGTTCATGCTTACGTCAGGAGTTATTCTTCTTGCCGGCAGTCTTTTAAGCCCGGAACCCGGCCTTATTTTCTGGACTGCGGTTACATTCGTGATTGTACTGCTTATTCTCAAAAAAGTAGCCTGGGGACCGATCCTCACTGCTTTGGAAGAGAGGGAAAAGGGTATCCAGTCATCTATCGACCGTGCATATCATGCAAAGGATGAGGCTGAAGCTGCTCTTCGCAAGAACAGTGAACTGCTTGCCAAGGCTGATGCGGAGTCAGACAAGATCATTCGTGAAGGAAAGGATTTTGCCGATAAACTTCGCAGCGATATTACCGAAAAAGCCCAGGCTGAAGCGCAGAAAATGATTTCCATGGCCAAGGATGAAATTGAGCAGGAAAAACGCCGCGCACTCAATGAGCTGAGAACGGAGGTTGCCGATCTTGCTGTAAAAGGGGCCGAGAAAATTATCAGAGGCTCTCTTGATGCCGATCTGCAGAAAAAGATCGTTGACAGCATGATCCAGGATTTTTCTACAAAACGTAATTGAAAACGGTCACGAAATGTCCAGTCTAATTGCAAGCCGTCGATATGCATCTGCTCTCCTTTCATCAGCTGAAGAGGGTGGTTTTCTTGATACTATTGTTGAAGAGCTGAAACAGATAAGGGAGGTTCTCAACAATTCCCGTGACCTCGTTCATGTGTTGAGAAGCCCCCTGATCCAGGGCGACAAGAAAGTTCATATTCTCGAAGAGATTTTCCGGGATAGTGTAGGCCAGAAAATGCATCTCTTTTTGAGCCTTATCGCAAACAAGAAGAGAGCCGGGCTTCTTCCCGAGATTATTGACGAGTTTCAGGTTCTTCTTGATGAGAAACAAGGCGTGCTCAATGCTGACGTTACCAGTGCCGTTGCACTTTCGGATCTTCAGGTATCGGACCTTGTCAGCAAGCTCACGGCTTCGACCGGCAAGACGATCAGGGCAAAGATGAAGGTTAATGCTGATCTTATTGGTGGTGTTTCGGTTAAAATCGGAGACACTATTCTTGACGGCAGTGTCAGTCATCAGCTTGAGATGCTGAAGCACTCACTTATGACGGACGCAGTATAAACGCCCTCTCCCGACTTTTATTTTTTAATAGCCTGCAGCAGCAGGCTATTTTTTTAGATATTTATCCGGACAGGCTTGTAAGCATTCACGGAAATTTGTAGCATAGAGTCATGGGGCTTTAGCTCAGTTGGTAGAGCGTCTCGTTCGCAATGAGAAGGTCAGGGGTTCGACTCCCCTAAGCTCCACAGGTATTCCGCCCTCACTCCTGCTTCAGTGATCTGCAGCACCTTTCAGGCAGTGTTCCTGCCCCCTTGTCGATGAACCGTATCACGGTAAATCCACCATCCTGATTTTTCATGCCCGGTCAGCTTCGTCATGCAGTTACGTTATCCTGCTGAAAATATGAGAGCAAAAGGTGTTCAGGTATGTTTCTTTTTCTGCAGTTTTGTATACTATGTTTTCGATTTCAATAAAAGGATAATGGAGTTGCTTTATGCCGGTGACCAGATTTATTGTACGTTCAATGCTGCTGATATGTACGACAGGTAGTTTAGTGCTGTCGGGTTGTTCATCAACAAAGCCTCCGGCTACAGTAACTGCCCTTGTCAATGAAGGTTATGCAAAGGCGGAGAGACTATTTGCCAAAAAGGATTATACCGGAGCTTCACTTGCCCTTGAATCACTGATCTTTACCTCTCGTGCTACAGCACTTGAGGATGATGTGCTCTTTCTTCTCGGGCAGACCTATTACCGTTCGAAAGAGTACCTGCTTGCAGGAGATATCTACACCCGCCTGCTTCAGCAGATCCCCTCTACCCCCTATGCGAAAACAGCACAGTTCATGCTTGCCAAATCATATGAGCAGCTCTCTCCGCATTATGAACTTGATCAGCAGTATACCGTAAAAGCCATTGAGCAGTTCTCCGTCTATCTTGACCTCTATCCGGTAACCGATTCCCTGAAGATTTCAAATGACGTTGTGACGTACAGGGAGTTGCTTAAAATCAATCCTGACAATCCATCCTATAAAGAGAGTTATGCAAGGGCGTCTGCACAGTATGCGAGGGTTGACACTGTTCGTTACGCGGCAAGAACCATTCAGGAATTCAGGGAGAAGCTGGCGAGAAATTCATTTTCCATTGCCCGCAACTATGTTCAGCTCGGCAAATACAAGGCTGCGGAGATATTTTATGATGAGATTATCCGGCGTTTTTCCGATACCGGATATATTCATAACTCCTGGGCAGGAAAAATTGATATGCTGATGAAGCGTAAAAAGTGGTTTGATGCAGAGCAGGCGCTTGATCAGTATCTGCAGCTTTATCCGGCAAAAGAGAAGGAGATGGCCGGAGAACGCGAAAAAATAATTAGGAATCTTAAAAACAGCTGAACGGAGAGTGCTGTGCATCTGGCAGTTTTTGGCGGAACATTTGATCCTCCGCACAATGGCCATCTTGCTCTTGCTCTGTTCGCCAGGGAGCTGCTGAAGATCGACCGGATCATCGTTTCGGTATCAAACAATCCCTTCAAGCAGAGGAGGGGCACTGCTGATGAGCACAGAAAGCGCATGGCATCCCTTCTCTCATCCGAAATAAATCTTACCGGGTGGAGCAGTGAGGTCAGCCTGTGGGAGCTTGAAAAGCGCACCCCCTCCTATACCGTCGATCTTCTGCACTATATCCACGAACTTTACCCGCATGATCGGCTTACCCTTCTTTTGGGAGAGGACAGTTTCCGGGAGTTTAACTCCTGGAAAGCGTATGAACGGCTCTATTCGCTCGCTGAAATTTGTGTCTTTGGCCGAGCTTCCTCCTCGGGCGAGCCCGCGCCTGTCTCCCGGGTGGGAACAGAGGGGATGCGATTTATCGATTTTGCCTATCCTCTCTCCTCAACCGCCATCCGTGAACTTGCGGCTTCAGGTCAATCCATCGCACCATATGTTCCCTCTTCAATAGCCCGCTATATCGCAGAACACAACCTCTACCGTCCGTGAGCTCCCCCCGCCATTCCGGGCACCACCCAACGCAGTAATCGGGTTTCGGAACAAATAAAGAGAGGTGCTTTCACATTGATTCCGGTGCCGAGACTCCCAGTATCCTGAACCCGTTGCGCAGAACCTGGCGGGTGGCCAGCGAGAGGAAGAGTCTTGCTCTGGCGATTTCCGGCTCAGCCTTGAGAATCGGACACTCCTGATAAAAACGGTGAAAGAGCTCTGCAAGTGAGTGCAGGTACTCTACCATTTTCTGCGGTTCAAGCAGACGCAGGCTTGTTTTGATCATATCAGGGTAATCGAGCAGGGCAAAGCCGAGCTGGATCTCGGCAGGATTGTCAAGAAGCCGGAGCAGGTGGTAATCCGGGTCGGCGTGCGGATCGAATCCGATCTCCTGCTTTGCAAGGCGCAGCAGGCTGCATATGCGTGCATGAGCGTAGTGCAGATAGAATACCGGATTTTCCCGTGACTGTTTTTTTGCAAGCTCTACATCGAAGTTGAGGTGTGAATCCTTGCCCCGCATAATGAAAAAGAGCCGGGTGGCATCGGCGCCGACATCGTCAATCAGATCGTCAAGCAGGTCGGCATTCCCTTTTCTTGTTGACATCTTGACGCTCTGGCCGTCTACCGTTGTGGTGACAAACTGGTTTATGGCGATCCGGATCCGGCTGGTATCCTCTCCAAGGATTTTCAGGGCGTCAATCACATCAGGGTACTCATCGATGTGGTCGGCGCCGAAAACATTGACGATGACGTCGAAGCCGCGTTTATATTTGGTAAGGTGATAGGCAATATCCGGCAGACGGTAGCTCGGTTCACCGGTTGATTTTATGAGTACCTTGTCCTTCTCCTGACCGAGCTTTGTCGTCATGAACCAGGTGGCTCCGTCATACTTGGAGATAAACTCTTTTTCTCCGAGAGCCTCAATGACCCGCTGATTTGCCGTAGTGCCGGTTTCATCGGGAGTGTAGAGGGTATGCTCATTGAAAAATGAGTCATGACGGATTCCGAGTCGTTCAAGTGTAGCGCGTATTGCCGAAAAGATGATGCTTTCTGCCGTGTTTTTGAAGAGATCAATCTCTTCCGTTTCGGCAAGAGCGGCACCATGGTCGTTGAAAACCTGTTTGGCAATCTCCCTGATATAGTCGCCCTGGTAATGGGTGGCAGGAAATTCAACAACTTGGCCGCAGAGCTCCCGGTAACGGAGTTTGACCGACTCTCCGAGAATCTGCATCTGGCGTCCGGCATCGTTGAAATAATACTCACGGGTTATGTCATAGCCCTGCGTTACAAAGAGATTTGCTATGCAGTCACCAAGCACGCCTCCTCTTCCCCTTCCGATGGTCAGAGGCCCTGTGGGATTGGCACTTACATATTCCACGATAGCGCGCTTCCCTTTGCCGCTCGCTCCCTCTCCGTAGCGGTCAGTGTAGAGCAGCACCTGCTCTACACTCTGCATGATAAAGAGCGGTGTGAGGTAAAAGTTGATGAACCCGGCTCCTGCAACTTCAATTTTAGCTATGGTATCCGGCGGGAAAGAGAGGTGGGGTATGATTTGCAGGGCCAGCTCCCTGGGATTTTTTCGTAACTCTTTTGCCGCAAGAAAGGCAATGTTGGTTGAAAAGTCACCGAACTTCTTGTCGGCAGGCTGTTCAATCCGTATCGGATTTTCGGTTACTATTCCGGCCGCTTCAACTGCCCGAGCTATGACCGGGAGAAAAAATTCATGCATTGTATTTCTTTATAATAGGGTCGTTGGTTGCTCCTGATTGAGCAGTGCACAGAGTTCAACGGGGCGGAGCCCGGAGAAATTGTCAATGATTCGAATAACGTTATCGAACTCCCGGAATGCATCGGCGCTGTTTGTGGTCGTAACTGCGACACATTTCATTCCGGCACTCCGGGCGGCCTGAACACCGGGCAGGGCATCCTCAAATACGATACAGTTTGATGGCGGCACCTCAAGCAGACCGGCTGCCCGAAGAAAGATATCCGGGGCGGGTTTGCCGTTTATGACCTGTGACGGGTCTACAATTGCCTGGAATCTGCCGGCAATGCCGAGCAGATCGAGCACGTATTCGATATTGCGCGGCCCGGCACCGGTACCGATACCAAGTTGTACACAACTTGCCGCCGCATGGTCAAGAAAGAGCTCCAGACCCGGCATGGGCTTGATCAGTTCGCGCGACATGATCCGGTAGAGAAAGTCCTTGAGTTCAGTCAGGCGTGCCGCTTCAGCTTCGCTGATCTCCGGGTCGAGGAAATAGCGGAGAACATCATGGCCTTTCATGCCTGCGGTTTCAACCAGATAGCGTTCGGCATCAAGTCCTTCAAGTCCGAAATCCCGGAACAGTTCAACCCATGAATCCGCATGGAAGCGCATGTTGTCTGTCAGGACGCCATCCATATCAAAAATAAAGGCGTATCTCGGGTCGGTAGTAAGCATGATCGATTGATTCAGCAGGTGATCTCTCCAAGTTTCATGGCGGTTCGTACCTCCTGCATGGTGGTTCGGGCTATGGCTCTGGCCTTTTTTTCGCCTTCAAGCAGAATCGATTTCACCAGTTCCATGTGTGTTTCGTAATAAGCTCTTTTTTCAACCAGCGGGAAGAGTTCTGCTGCAATATTTGCTGCGCACATCTTTTTGCAGTCCACACACCCAAGTGAACCGGCCCGGCAATCAGCCTCTATGGCTGAGAGCTGCTCCTGGGGAGCAAATTTTTCATGGTAGCTGTAAACCGTGCATACTTCGGGGTGACCGGGGTCGTTTTTGCGAACCTTCTTGGTATCGGTCACTGCCGTGCGCATTTTTTTTGCAATCTCATCCGGGCTGTCCGAGAGGAGAATGGTGTTGCCAAGGGATTTGGACATTTTTGCCTTTCCGTCAAGACCCGGAAGTCGCGAAAATTTTGTGATTTTCGGCGCTGGTTCAGGGAATACCTCTCCCAAAAGAGGGTGCTGGTAGAGGTTGTTGAAGCGGCGGGCAATCTCCCTGGTGATCTCAACATGAGGGAGCTGATCTTCGCCGACAGGAACAACATTGCCTTTATAGAGCAGTATATCTGCCGCCTGCAGGACGGGGTAACCGAGATGACCGTAGGTCAGCGACTCCATATTCAGGTCACGAATCTGATCTTTCAGGGTCGGGTTCCTTTCGAGGCGCGATGAGGTGATGAGCATCGAAAAGAGCAGAAAGAGCTCAGTGTGCTCCTTGACCTGTGACTGGCGGAAAACCGGGCTTTTTTCAGGGTCTACCCCTGCGGCAAGCCAGTCAATGAGCATGTCAAGCGTGTGCGTATAGATTTCACCGGTTTCAAGTGAGGTCGTCAGGTTGTGATAATCGGCGATCAGAAAGCAGGTTTCATAGACCCGTTCGCCCGCTTCGTTTCTCTGATTCTGTTGCTCTACCCATGATTCAAGCGCTCCGGTATAGTGACCAAGATGGAGCTTGCCGGTCGGCCTCATACCGCTTAAAATTCGAAGTGTTCCCATAAAAGTGTTGTTGCCGCGTCAACCGGCAGAACGTGCGGCTGTTTCAGGCGGGGTCGTGGTTTTTATAAAGCTCTGAATGCCCAAGAAGTTATAACAGTTCACAGAAAGATAAAAGGGCTTTGTTTGTTTTTTGTATTGCTTGCACTATATTATCCAACTTGTTTCAGGTTCGTATCAAAAAGAAGAATTTGAAACCGATATATTAGGAGAGTAAGTCCTATACAACATTCAGTTACCCAACCATGTCAGATCCGGAAGGAAGCAGCATCCGGTAATATGAATGTGTGATATAGTAAGCTTACTCTCTTTTTTTATTTAGCCAATTATAAACCACGTCGGGAGCAGAAATGGAATCAGGAGTCAGAAAAGAGGAGTTACTGAGCGCACCGGTCCGCCATATTGATATCAAGCAGCTGAATATTGTTCCGCTTGTCGACCAGATGAACGATACCGCTTTTCAGGCCAGAAATCTTGCAAGGGCAGCTTCGATTCTTGACCTTATGCAGCAGGACAAGGAGTGCGCTGTTATTTTAACCCTTGCCGGTTCACTGATCAGTGCCGGATTGAAACAGGTCATTATCGACATGATCGACAACCACATGGTTGATGCCATTGTCTCCACCGGTGCCAACATTGTAGACCAGGACTTTTTTGAGGCTCTCGGCTTCAAACACTACAAGGGAACCCCCTTTATTGATGATGCAATCCTTCGTGAGATGCACATCGACCGTATTTACGATACCTATATTGATGAGGATGATCTCCGTGTCTGTGATGATACCACGGCAATCATCGCCAACTCCATGAAGCCGGGAAGCTACTCATCCCGCGAGTTCATTGTGGAAATGGCCAGATACATCGAGAAAAACAACCACGATAAAAACTCCATAGTCTACAAGGCCTACGAAAAAGGGGTGCCGATCTTCTGCCCCGCATTCTCGGACTGCTCGGCAGGCTTCGGGCTGGTGCATCATCAGTGGCACAATCCGGATAACCATGTTGCCATCGACTCGGTCAAGGATTTCCGCGAACTCACCAGAATCAAGATCGAGAACGACAGAACCGGTATCTTTATGATCGGCGGCGGCGTACCGAAAAACTTTACACAGGATATTGTTGTTGCAGCCGAAGTGCTCGGTTACGAGGATGTCTCCATGCACACCTATGCCGTCCAGATTACGGTTGCCGACGAGCGTGACGGTGCCCTTTCCGGTTCAACCCTCAAGGAGGCCAGCTCATGGGGCAAGGTTGACACGGTTTATGAGCAGATGGTCTTTGCCGAGGCAACCATTGCGCTGCCGCTCATCGCCGGTTATGCCTACCACAAACGCAACTGGGAGGGACGCAAGGCTAAAAATTTCAACGCCATGCTTGAAGCTCAA
>Ga0172376_10002225_pt1 | contig 23974 bp, 31 predicted proteins | sample Lak35m_FD_121114 | JGI IMG/M metagenome (GOLD analysis project Ga0172376, IMG submission 121114) | Freshwater microbial communities from Kabuno Bay, South-Kivu, Congo - kab_092012_35m | ecosystem: Environmental > Aquatic > Freshwater > Lake | place: Democratic Republic of the Congo: South-Kivu...
AGCTACTGTTCTTTGACATATAAGGAGAAACAAATTATGGAAACACTATCATTCATTTTAGGGATAGCATTTGTGGTTGTTATTGCTACGGCAATAGTTGCTGTTTATGCTTTCGTTAAGGTAGGAAAATTAAACAAACAAATTGAGCATAATGAAATATCACTATCTCGTGAAATTGAAAATGTTTACAGAAACATGGGTGACATTCGAGATAGCATTTATAGAGACATGGATAGTCGTCATGACAGCCTTGTTGCTATTATGGATTCACGTATGGACAAATTAGAAAATAAATTAACTAACAAGAAATAAAAAACAAGTTAGAGAACAGTAGCAAACTTTTTAAAATTAACAACACATGGAAATAAAAAACACAAAAGAACACATCACAGCTTTGTTAGCTGAGATTGAAGTATTAAGATCTAGGTTTGAACCTACAGACACAGGACACATTCGTACAGCAGTAAATGTACTAGAAGAACGTATTCAAGAACTTTTAAAATCACTTTAGTATGGCAAATCAACACGTACCATTAACAATTGACGAAAACAATAATGTAATCGCAGTTGGATCTATCAATGATGATAATTATGATGAGTGTGTAATGTGTGGTAAACAGTCTCCTTATAAGAGGTCAACACATATTGATCTTAGAGTTGGCTATGTTGAAGGAGGGGGGCAGGGTTGTTTTCAACCTCATATGTGTTCACAACAAAGAAGTAGACAGCTATTCACAATCTCAGAAGAGTTAGTCTATTCTACACCTAATGACCAAGAACTAGGAGCCAAGGTAAGAGAAATTTATTGGGAATCAAAAAAATAATAATATGACATATCTATTTTTAGCAGCAGTTGTATTATTTCTATGGATAGCATTTGAAATATGGAAAGCTCCTCATTTAGATGAGAACGGAAATGTAATCAAACCAGCAAAAAAGATAACTGACCTATTTAAATAAAACAAAATGCAAGATCAAAGACTAAAACTAAACGTAGCTTTAGACAAAACTACCGGAGTTAAATGTGAAGCTTGTGGAAACGAAACTTTTCAAGAAGCACTACTTCTTCGTAAAGTTAGTAAGTTCTTAACTGGGCAACCACAAGATGGAATTCTTCCAATTCCTACTTTTGTATGCACTAAATGTGGACACGTTAATCAAGAGTTTTACCCTAAAGAATTAATTAAAGATGACAAGGAATAGAGACCTAGGAACATTTACAATTCACGGAAGTGAATACTATGATTCCAAAACTAGACAAGTACCTAAAGCAGATTCTATTGTAGATTCAGTAGTTGATAAGTTTATCTCTAGATCAAACGTAGGCAAAGCTAAATATGGCATTACACTAGATCGTGAAGACTGGTCGTTAGAACAGTGGATTGACGCCGCTATTGAAGAGCAGATGGACAACATCTTGTATCTACAGAAAATCAAGACTATTATCTCTGGTAAAAAGAAGTAATGCCTAAACCAAAAATAGACATTAACTTTGCCTATCAGAAGGCTGTAAGCTATTCTCAGTATTCTATATATAAGCAGTGCCAATATCAATGGTATTTGACTTATATTAAGAAAGAGAGTAGCTTTAAACCATCTATCTATTTAGTCTATGGTACAGCAATGCATGAAACTATACAGACTTACTTACAAACAATGTATGAAGTGTCTGGTAAAGCTGCTGACGAATTAGACCTTAATAGAATATTAGAAGACAGGCTTGTTGAGAACTATAAGATTGGCTTACAAGAAAACAAAAATGAACACTTCACTAATAAAGAAGAGTTGAAAGAATTCTTGGCTGATGGCCAATCAACATTAGATTGGTTAAAGAAAAATAGAAAGAAATATTTTTCTATTCGTAACACTGAACTAGTAGGCATAGAGATCCCTATCCTACAACCTGTCTTAGAAGACATACCTAATGTATTAATGAATGGATCAATTGACTTTATTATTTATGAAAAAAACACTGAATCCTATACGATCTACGACATCAAAACCAGTACAAAAGGCTGGTCAGACTACGAAAAGAAAGATCAAACTAAAATCAATCAAATACTGTTGTACAAGAGGTTTTATTCTAAAGTGATGAATGTGCCTGAAGACAAGATAGACGTTAAGTTCTTTATAGTAAAGAGAAAGATCTATCAGAATCCAGACTATCCAATCTATAGAGTGCAAGAGTTTGTACCACCTCATGGTAAGAAGAAAGTAGAAGACGCGTTCAAAGATTTATCTACTTTCATTAGAGAATGCTTTACAGTTGATGCAAAGTACATTAAAGACAGATTATACCCTAAAAATTTAAACAGTTGCAAATTCTGTCCTTATACCAATAAGCCAGAACTTTGTGACAAAAAAGCGTAAAAATATTTTTTTATTTACGTATTTATTTATATATTCTAATATATTTATTAGAAAAGGAATATGGTAAGCAAATCAAAAAGAGTCATAACATCTGTGAAGATCCCACAGACTCTGTATGAGGACTTTAAAGTTACGTCTGTAAAGACTAAGATGAGTCTACAAGACATAGTTGAACGAGCTATGTTTATGTATCTAACAGACTCTGGCTTTAGACAATCGATTCATGAACAGTATAATACATACTACACAGGATCCACTTTAATTGAAGCAATAAAATAAGTTGTAAATGAAAGAAGGTTACATTTCTAGAGAACAGAGAAAGAAAATCCTGTTCTTATGCGATGACATACGTATGACGTCAGGTATTTCTACAATGGCACGTGAAATTGTAGTAGGAACTGCACACAGATATAACTGGGTAAATGTAGGTGCTGCTATCAACCATCCAGATCAAGGTAAACGTTTAGACATTTGTCAAGACACATCTAGAGTTGCAGGAATTCCTGATGCTCATGTGCACATATACCCAATATCTGGTTACGGTACTATTGAGTTAGTTAGACAGTTGTTAGAAGTAGAAAAGCCAGACGCTATCATGTTCTTTACTGATCCTAGATATTGGATCTGGTTATTTCAGATGGAAAATGAAGTGCGCAAAAAAGTGCCAATGATCTATTTGAACATTTGGGACGATATGCCAGCACCATTGTATAACAGATCTTACTATGAGTCTTGTGATACACTAATGGCAATATCTAAACAAACACAGAACATCAATAGACTTGTACTTGGTGATAAAGCTAAAGATAAGATTATTCGTTATGTACCTCATGGTATTAATGAAAAAACTTTCTTTCCTATCACTGAGTTTATGAAGGCCGAGAGTGATGCTTTAGAAATGAAGAAGCGTCAGATATTTGGTGACTTCAACCCTGAGTTTGTGGCTTTCTATAACTCAAGAAACATTAGGCGTAAATGTACATCTGATACTATTGCAGCCTATGCATTATTCTGTGATAGAATAGGAAAGGAGAAGGCTGCTAAGTGTGCACTGGTACTTCATACACAAAGGCAAGATGAAAATGGTACAGACCTTGAAGCAATAATTGAACTACTCTGCGATCCAACTTATCAAAAGGTTTACTTCTCTGATTCACGTGTTCCGGCTGAAGAGGTTAATCTTCTTTACAACATGAGTGACATTGTTATGCTAATGTCTTCTAACGAAGGCTGGGGTCTTAGCTTAACTGAAGGTATGATGTGTGGTAGAATGATTATGGCCAATGTAACAGGAGGTATGCAAGATCAAATGAGGTTCGTTGATGAGAATGGTAAATGGATTGATTTTGATGAGAACTTCTGTTCTAATCATTATGGTACATATAAAGAGCATGGTGAATGGGCAATACCATTATTTCCAACAAATCAAAGTATAGTTGGATCAATTCCTACACCATACATTCTAGATGATCGTTGTAGCTTTATTGATGCTTCAGAAAAGCTTGAACAGGTTTATAACATGCCAGTTGAAGAAAGACAAAGACGAGGTATGGCTGGTCGTAAATGGGTACAGTCTAAAGAGTCTATGATGAGTGCAAAACATATGTGCGACAATGTCGTAGATGTGATAGATGAAACAATTACTAAGTTTAAACCTAGAAAGAACTTTGAATTGATCAAAATAAAAGAGCTACCTAAAAACAAAATTGTACACCCACTAGTATATTAATATGAAACAGTTGTGCGTTATATCTTGTCCTATTGACACGTATTCAGGTTATGGTGCTAGATCTAGAGACTTCTTTAGAGCTTTATATCAAGCCAAGAAAGACGAATATGATTTTAGAATTATAAGCCAAAGATGGGGAGCCACTCCATGGAGCTATATTGATGATAATGTAGAAGAATGGGGTTGGGTAAAATCCATGGTTAACAATAGTCCAGAACTTCCAAAGAAGCCTGATGTATGGATTCAAATAACTGTGCCTAATGAATTTCAACCAGTTGGTACATTTAACATTGGAGTCACTGCAGGAATAGAAACCACTGCTTGTGATGCTCAATGGATTGAAGGCGTTAATAGAATGGACTTAACATTAGTATCTTCTAATCATGCTAAGACAGTATTTGAACAAACAGCATATCAAAAGAAAGATAAGAATACAAATCAGTTAGTAGAAGACATCAAACTCAGAAAACCTGTTGAAGTCTTATTTGAAGGTGTAGACCTTGATAAGTACTTCTTCTTAGAAGATTCTGACCTTGAAGAAACTGAATTAGTTCAAGAGTTAGATCAAATTGAAGAGGAGTTCTGTTATCTGTTTGTAGGACACTGGCTTCAAGGTGAAATTGGTGAAGATAGAAAGAATGTTAGCTTGATGCTTAAAACATTTCTAGAAACATTCAAGGACAAGAAGAATCAACCTGCGCTTATTATGAAAGTTTCTGGTGCTGGTTCTAGCATTATGGACCGTGACGCTATCTTAAAGAAGATAGAGTCAATAAGAAAACAAGTTAAAGGTAAACTTCCTAATGTATACCTTCTTCATGGTGAGTTAGATGACAAAGACATTAACTACTTGTATAATCATGGTAAAGTTAAAGCCATGTTTAATCTAACCAAAGGTGAAGGGTTTGGTAGACCTCTTCTTGAATTCTCATTAGCTAAAAAGCCAATCATTGTTTCTGGTTGGTCAGGACATATTGACTTCCTTGATCGTGAGTTTACGTGTCAAGTAGGAGGAGAACTTAGAGAAACTCACCCATCAGCACACGTACAAGGGATCATACTTCCAGATGCAAAATGGTTTAGCCCAGACATTAATCAAGCTAAGCACTATCTTAAAGATGTGTATGAGAAGTATAACAAATATCAAGAGTTATCAAAGAGGCAAGCTAAGAAGTCTAGAGAAGAATTTAGCTTTGATAAAATGAAAGATGCAATCAAAGTTTATTTTGATAGAGTGCCTAAACAAGTAACACCACAAATACAATTACCTAAATTAAAGAAAGTAGAACTACCTAAACTTAATAAGCTATGACATCAAAAGAGTTTGTAATCTGGTTGAAAGGCTTTTCTAAAGCTGCTAACGAATATAACATTACTCCAAAACAATGGGATATAATTGTAGAAGAACTATATAGTGTAAAAGACGAAAATGACCAGACAGAAGTAGACTATGAGCCTTGGTATAATCCATATCAACCAGACTATAGAACTGGTTTTCAAACTACCAGTGGAAATACTGCTACCTCTCTACAATTTCCTAAAGGAACTACAATCAACTATACTAATAGTAATAACAAAAAACAACAGTTAAATGACTGATAATTTAATTACGTGCCCTAAATGTAAAGAAGCATTGGCTTGTTACAAAACACCAGTAAATGAATTTCATAATGCATACTCATGTTTGGGTTGTGGGTTCAATACGTCTGATCTTGTTAGAGAAGGTGAATATGATATTGAATCATATGAAGCTGAGATGCCTGAACTTTTCAAAGACATTAAATATGTAGATGAGGAAGGTCGTGTTTGGTACCCTAATGTTGTAAACGTAGAAGGACTAGGCACAGTGTTTGCTAACGGTGGATCAAAAGAAGACTGGCAGTGGTGCGCGATCAAATCAGTTCTATTAACAGAAGAAGAAAAAGAAACAACCAGGTTCAAAGGTAAAACACACAAGTCTGATTCAAAGACACTTGAGAACTTTGGACAAGGTGGATATTTTGAAGCATGTGACTACATTGGTTTATTTGATGTAAATGACAATGGATAACGTATTAGTAACAGGAGGTTGTGGTTTCATTGGTTATGCACTAACAGAAAAGCTTTTATCACAAGGTTATACTGTTGATGTAATAGACAATTTAAGTATAGGTAGAGAAGCAAAAATACCAGAAGGTTCTAACTTTCTAGGAGGTGATGTAAGAGCAATGGATAATATACCTAACAAACAGTATAAGTATGTTTTTCACTTGGCAGCTCTAAGTAGAATACAGCCATCATTTGAAAATCCTAATACTACTTTTACAAATAACGTTAAAGGCACAAAGCAGGTTATAGAGTATGCACTAAGAAACAATTGTAAGTTTATCTATTCAGGATCTTCATCTATACATCATAACCCTGAACTATCTCCTTATGCAATGTCTAAACACATTGGAGAACAGTGGACTAAACTATATAAAAGAGTATATGGCTTGAATGCAGAGATAGTTAGATTCTATAATGTATATGGACCAGGTGAATTGGTTGATTCTCGTATGGCAGCAGTGATTGGTTTATGGAGGTCACAGGTTAAAAAGAACTATCCTATTACCATTATTGGTGATGGTGAACAACGCCGTGACTTTACTCACATCGACGATATAGTAGATGGACTTATCAAGATAGCTGAATCAAATGAGAAGCATGAAGATGCTTGGGAGCTTGGCACAGGTTGTAACTATTCTATAAATGAAGTGGCTAGTATGTTTATTGATAAATTTAAATGTGTAAAGGTATATATGACAGATCAGAAAGGTAACTACCGTGAAACACTAAGAATAAACAATGATGCTGTTGAAAGGCTTAATTGGAGTCCTAAAGACAGATTGAAACAATACATTAAAGATATATTAAAATGAGAATCAGTTACGCCATACCTGTTTGTAATGAACATGAAGAGTTAGATAGACTCTTAAACTTACTGACAAATAATAAAAGAGAACAAGATGAGATCGTGGTTCAAGCAGATCTTGGTAATACTACTAGAGAAGTTTATCAAGTTATTGATAACTATAAGGATAAAATTAGATTAGTTGAATTTGCACTAAAAGGTAACTTTGGTCAGTTTAAGAATAATCTTAAGGCTAATTGTTCTGGAGAGTGGATATTTCAAATAGACGCTGACGAATACTTGAAAGAAGAATTTATACAACACTTGCCAGAACTTCTGCAAGACAATCCAACTATTGATGTATTTTTAATACCTAGAATAAACACTGTAGCTGGGCTTACTCAACAACATATTGATACCTGGAAGTGGAGAGTGGATGAGAATGGTTGGGTAAACTTTCCAGACTATCAGACAAGGATCGTCCAGAACTCTCGTAAGATCAATTGGGCAAACAAGGTTCATGAGGTTTTAACAGGGCATACAACATATGCTCCTTTGCCAGCCGAGGAATTCTATTGCCTAATTCATCCTAAAACAATAGATAGACAAGAGAAGCAAAACACTTTATATTCAGTACTATGAAAGAGATTTTAGACTTAGTAGATCAGTACATTAAAGATAAACACAGTAAAAAAACCTGGCAAGCAGGCAAAGACTGGGTACAATATGCTGGTCCATACTTTGATTCACAAGAGTATGTCGCTGCTGTTAAGACGCTACTTAATGAGTGGCTTTGCTTAGGAGCTGAAGCTAATAAGTTTGAAAGGACATTTCCTAAACAATTTGGAAAGGACTGGGGCTTATTAGCCAACAGTGGATCAAGTGCTAACTTATTAATGATGTTAGCAATGACGTCTAAAAGAGGTTTGAACTTACCTAAAGGCACAAAGGTAATTACACCTATTGCAGGTTTTCCAACTACTATTAATCCAATACTACAAGTTGGGTTTACTCCTATTTTTGTAGACATTGAACTAGATACGTTAAATCTTAACCTCGATAAAGTAGAAGAGGCTTGTATCAAATACCCTGATTGTAAGATCATTACATTTGCTCACGTGTTAGGAAACCCACCTAACATGAATAGACTAATGGAAATTGTTGAGAAGTATCAACTCATCTTATTAGAAGATTGTTGTGATGCATTAGGATCAACGTTCGAAGGAAAACCATTAGGATCATTTGGCACTATGGCAAGTTGTTCATTCTACCCGGCTCATCATATGACTATGGGTGAAGGTGGATTTGTTGCAATGAATGATCCTCAACTCGAAACTATCGTTCGTAGCTTCAGAGAATGGGGTCGTGGTTGCTATTGCATTGGCAAACAAAACTTGTTAGAGACCGGTACATGTGGTTGCAGGTTTAATAACTGGTTGCCATCACTGCCAGATGAGATCTTTGATCACAAATATGTGTATGAAGAGATTGGTTACAATTTAAAACCGATTGAACTACAAGCATCAATAGCTCTTGTACAAATGAAAAAACTAAAAGAGATAGGAGAGAAGAGAAGAGAAAACTATTCTAATCTATTCAAAGCTTTCTCAAAGCACGAACAATACTTTAATCTACATACAGCACAGCCAGGATCAGATCCAGATTGGTTTGCATTTCCTGTGACTGTGAAAGATGGAGCACCTTTCAAGAGATCAGATATCTGTAAGTTCTTTGAATCTAATCTAATTCAAACTAGACCTTATTTTGCAGGCAACATTATGCTACAACCAGCATATAAAGGATTGATGGACCCAGAAAAGGTTATAAAAGATTATCCAGTTGCTCGTAAAGTTACAACAGATACATTCTTCTTAGGCACAAGCCCTGTAGTAGATAAAGAAAAAATTGATTATATTGAAACTATTTTAGATCAGTTTATAAGCAAGTTATGAAAACAGCATTTTTAACAGAGTTAACTTTTCAAGGAAAGGTTCGTTCTGACAACGTTAACATGAGAACGGAGTTTGCATGGATGTATGCATTAGATACAGACCACTTCAACATTGTTCTTTTTGAACAAATAAGTGATTATGATCACGTGTTCATTATATTTCCTAAAGGAGGTGTTTACCTTAACTCAATAGGATCAAGACTGGTTGAGGATAAAAATCCTACTTCACCTCTTCTTCGTAGTAACATTATAAGTAAACTAAAAGAGAAAAACAAAAAGGTGCACTTCGTTCAAGAAGGCCCACATTGGTTGTGGAATGACTATGAGATCTATGACCAGGTTTATTACTATAACATAATAGCCGCGTGTGATTCGATCTTCTGTCACAATGAACACGATACTGTGTATTACAAAGGATTGTTTCCAAACAAACCTGTGAACACAATACACACTCTAATGATCCATGACTTGATCAAGGGTATTCCTTCTGTTAAAGAAGAAAAGACAATCATAGGAGGAAACATGGCCAGATGGTATGGTGGATTTGAGAGTTATGTTGTAGCCACAGAATTCAAGACAGATATATTTGCTCAAGAAAGCCATGCTAAACGTGACAATGAAGCCATGCTATCAGGAATAAAACACTTTCCTAGAATGTCTTGGTTTGATTGGATGAGAAACATATCAACATTTAAGTATGCAGTTCATTTAATGCCAACCATTGCAGCAGGAACATTTGCACTCAACTGCGCTTATTTTGGAATACCTTGTATAGGTAACCGTGAAGTAGATACACAGAAGCTTTGCCATTCTAATTTATCAGTTGATGTACACGATATTCAATATGCAGTAGAACTCGCTAGACAACTTAAAAGCGATAAGGCTTTTTATGAAGACTGTTCTTATCAAGCTAAGAAGAACTACGATTTATTCTATGGCATAAATGATTGGAAAGAAAGAATGAACCAGATATTAAACAATATGTAAGATGAAAACAGCGTTAGTACTTGGAGCCGGAGGTTTTATTGGCTCACACTTAGTTAAGAGATTAAAAGAAGAAGGGTTCTGGGTTCGTGGTGTTGATCTCAAAAGGCCAGAACATTGGGACACTGTAGCTGATGATTTTCAAACCTACGATCTACGTGATCCTAGAAATGTAGAAGCCGTTATGAGACTAGAAGGCTATAATGGTCGCCCACTACCAGTAGCATATCATAAACATCCTTTCTCAGATAGGTTAGCATTTGATGAAGTATATCAATTGGCTGCAGATATGGGAGGAGCTGGTTATATTTTTACTGGTGAGAATGATGCAGATGTGATGCACAACTCAGCAACTATTAATTTAAATGTAGCTAAAGAAGCTGTAGAGCAAAAGGTTAAGCGTGTATTCTATAGTTCGTCTGCTTGTATGTACCCTGAACACAATCAATTAGATCCAAACAATCCTAATTGTGAAGAGTCTTCAGCGTACCCTGCGAACCCAGATTCAGAATATGGATGGGAAAAGTTATTTAGTGAAAGACTCTATTTAGCATTTGCTCGTAACCACGGTCTTACTGTACGTATTGCAAGATTCCATAATATCTTTGGACCTTATGGTACATGGAAAGGTGGAAAGGAAAAAGCTCCTGCTGCTATGTGTCGTAAAGTTGCTGAAGCAAAAGACGGTCGTACAATTGAAGTATGGGGAGATGGTCAACAAACAAGATCATTCTTATACATTGATGAATGTATTGAAGGAGTCTTAAGACTAATGAGATCAGACTTTGAAGGACCAGTTAACATTGGTTCTGAAGAAATGGTATCGATCAATGATCTAGCTAAAATAGTGATTGATATTAGTGGTAAGAATATTATGATTAAGAATATAGAAGGACCTACTGGTGTTAGAGGAAGAAACTCTGACAATAAACTAATACAAAAAAAGCTTGGTTGGGCTCCTAACTATCCTTTAATAGCAGGACTTTCACACACATTTAATTGGATCAATAAACTGGTAAACAACCAATGATAGTTCAAATAACAATGGCAAGAAATGAATTAGCTCTTATTAAAGAGCTACTTCCTATTTGGAGCCAACATACCGATGGATTTGTATTCATGTTAGACAGATCTAATGATGGTAGCTTTGAATATTTGAATGAGGTTAAAGAAAAATACAACATACTAGAAATAGTAACTAATGATAATAAAGACAGCAGCCTTGTAATAGAAACAAACATAAGGCAAAAGCTGTTTGACACGGCTTATCAGTATTCTAATAAGATAATATGTTTAGACACTGATGAATACTTAGACGGTTCAATGACTAAGCAAGAGTTAGAAGATATTTTAGACAGTAGCCCGGACACAGTATTTCATTTGCAGTGGGTTCAGTATACATCATGCAACACAATAAGAGTAGATGGACCTTGGAAGAATAACTTTAAAGACAGGATAGGTTGTTACACGAAGCCTTGCAAGTTTGAAGAGAAGCAAAACCACTCGACTCACTTACCTATACCTAAGAATCAGAAGGCGTTAGATCCTAATACAATATTTGTGGCTCATCTACAGTGGTTAGATAAAACACACGTAGCTATTAAACAATACTATTGGAAGGTCTACGACCATGTCAATAACCTTTTACATAACATATCTACTGTAGGAAATAAAGCCTATGATGAATCTGTTAATGACTTTAAGTTTGAAGAAGAATACACGTACTATCCATTAAGAATATCACCATATACAATATCTAAAACAGCAAAAGTAAATAACTACAAATTAGATTATATTAAGAGTAAAACAGAAGAGCACAACATACCTGACCTAGGCAGTTGGGGTTATGACTTTATGAATATGTCTAATGAAGATAGTACAAACTTAAACCCATATAAACTTAGTGTAGTGACGGCTATCGGCCCTCTTAACAGATATTCAGACTACATCGAAAGATATTTTAATAACGCAATTGATCAGCACTTCTTTTTAGAAACAGAATATATCATTGTCTATTCAGAATGGTCTGATCAGTTTAACATGTTTAAGAAGTATCCTAACTTTAAATTAATACAAGAAGACAAGAAAGCCGGCATGTATCATGCATGGAACTTAGGGGTTAAAGCAGCTACAACAAAGTATGTTACTAATTGGAACATAGACGATCTAAGGCATCCTATCAATACAAAGATAAAGTATGACCTTCTTGAGAACAATGACTTTGATGTGGCATATAACTACTACGCTGCTACTGTAGATCCAAATGAAGACTTCTACAACTTAGATCTTAACACTAAAAACATTCTACAGTTTCCTGACAACTATGAGAATCATTATAAGGTAGCTTGCCTGATAGGACCAGATCCTGTTTGGAAAAAAGAGTTGCATGATAAAGCAGGTTATTTTAACCAAGAAGAATATAGCATCATAGGAGACTGGGAAATGTGGGCTAGGTTTGCAAAAGCTGGAGCCAAGTTTAAATTAATACCAGAAGTATTGGCAATATATTTAGACCATCCTAATACAGTTAGTAGAGAATCAAACGATAAATTAGAACAACAGAAAGCTAAACTACAAAAAGCATTTGTAAATGAATACTAATATAACCATTGCAATAGTTACGTTTAAACAAAGAGCAGAGCTAGTAAAGAAACTAGTAGCACAGATCAGAGAGTCTGTTCCAGATACTGTTGATATAATGTTAGCAGTCAACGGAAACAATGAAGAAGAAATGCCAGATGAGTATAGACAAGAGATGTTAGACCTGGCTAAACAATATAAGAGTATATACCCTATCATATGCCCAGAGTTTAAAAGCTTATGTAAATTGTGGAACACACTGATCATCTTTAGTAAGACCGAATATATTTTTGTGATCTGTGATGATGTATCTTATGAAAATCCAAAAGCATTATCAATTATAGATTCATTCATTAAAAATACAGAGAGTGAATTCTTTACAATCAATTACGGGTTTTCTCATTTTGTTTTAACAAAGAACATTATGCATAAGCTAGGATACTTTGACGAAAGGCTTTGTGGCTTTGGAGAAGAAGACGGTGACATTGTTCACAGATATATAGAAGTATATGGACAAAGAATGCTAGACATAGAAATACCTGGACTATTCAACAAAGCTTCTTATGAATTAAGAAGTGAGAATATAGAAACACATATAGACAACAAACCTAAATTCAATAGAGAGTTTGCAGGGTTCAAGTATAAACCAGATCCTACAGGTATAAAAGGCATGTCTCCAGTACCTATAGTAAAAGTTTTAGAAGACTACCAGCAATATCCTTATGAACAGTTTGTTAAGAACAATAAGCATAACATATCTAAATTTGAAAAAGTAATACTAGATGAATAACGTATCTGTATTTGGAGCCAGTGGATTCATAGGAGGGAGGTTCTGTGAAATGTATCAAGACCAAGTTATTAAGCTTGAAAGAAGTGGCTATACACCAAAGTCAAACCAGATACTATATTTGATTAGTACTATTGACAACTACAATGTACACGTCGATCTACATAAAGACATTGACACTAACTTAACCGTTCTAATGAATGTATTAGAGAATATAGATAGGCAAGACAAGGATCTGGTGTTTAACTTTGTTAGCTCTTGGTTTGTATACGGTAAGAATGATGTTGTACCTTTTCATGAAGAGAAGTCTATATGTAACCCCACTGGTTTTTATTCTATTACCAAAAGGTGTGCGGAGCAGATGCTAATTAGTTTCTGTGAAACGTTTGATATCAAGTACAGGATCTTTAGATTAGCAAACGTACTTGGAGAAGGTGACACTAAGATATCTAAAAAGAAAAATGCTGCTCAGTACCTGATAAGACAAGCTGTTAATGGAGAAGATGTTAGTTTATATAACGGAGGCACGGCTTTAAGAGACTATGTTTATGTAGACGATATTTGTAGTGCGATAATGTGCTGTTTAGATAACGCTCCTGTTAATGAGATAATCAATATAGGTAGTGGAAAACCAAGTAAGCTATCTGATGTTATAGATATAGCCATAAAAGAATCTAACTCTACTTCTAAGATCGTTGATATAAGTACACCTTTTTTTCATAAAATTGTACAAGTAGAACATGCATATCTAGATGTTAGTAAATTAGAGTCTTATGGCTTTAAAACACAGTATAGCATGGAAAACATAGTAAAAAGATTAGTATCATATTATAAAAAATAAATTGATGATAAAGGTAGTGTACGTTACAGGTTGTTTTGGCTTCATAGGATCTTATGTAACCAGAGCATGTTTAGAAAAGGGCTGGTACGTTAGAGGCATAGACAAATGTACTTATGCATCTAACCCAGATCTTTTATTTGAATTCACAGAGCAGTATGGTAATAGATTCAGTTTTGATGGTCAAGATATAAATGATCTGAAGTTCTTGTATGAATGTGACTATGTTATCAATACTGCAGCAGAAACCCACGTAGGTAATTCTATTGCTAGCTCAGATGAGTTTGTGCATTCTAATATTGATGGAGTACATAACCTTCTTGAGTTGATTAAGAACTACAGGCAAGAGTCAACAAGAAAACCTGTGCTACTTCACTTTTCAACTGATGAAGTATACGGAGACATTGAATCAGGAGTACACACAGAAACAGATATACTTAAACCGTCTAACCCATACTCAGCAACTAAAGCTGCTGCAGATATGTTGATACTTGCTTGGGCTAGAACATACAGTCTTCCTTATGTTATTGTAAGACCCACTAATAACTACGGTATAGGTCAGTATGTAGAGAAGCTAATACCTAAATCATGTAAGTTCTTACACATCGGTAAGAAGATACCTTTACATAATAATGGAATACCTATTCGTAACTGGCTACACGCTAAAGATACGGCTAATGCTGTAATTACTATCATTGAATCAGGATCTACTAATGAGATCTATAATATAGCTGGAGGTTTTGAACAAAAGAATATAGATACTGTAGAAGCAATAGTCAAAACATATTTCAAAGACGAATCAGTAGACGCTAAAGACTATATTGATTTTTCTATAGGTAGACCAGGCCAAGACATTCGATATGCTTTAGATGATTCTAAATTAAGATCATTAGGCTGGAAACCACAGATGAACTTCCATGAACAATTAAATGAAATAGTAAACTACTATAAAGACAGATTTATATGGTAACCCTTACATTAGATGAGTTAGCAATAAAGAATGGTACAGATAAAGGCACAACCTCTCAGTTTGCCAGTACACATGGCTATGCTCCAATATATGAAAAGTATCTTTCTGATTTGAGAGATAAGAACATAAGAATGTTAGAGATTGGAGTTTGCATGGAGTTTACACAAGGAGGTCAATCAGTAAGAATGTGGTACGAATATTTTCAACAAGCTGAAATATACACATTCGATATTGTTGACATGAAAGGTCTTGAGAATGAACTACCATATAGAGTAAGATTCTTTAAAGGAGATCAAAGCTCTAGAGATGATCTCAAGAATATGTACACTGAGTTTGGATCAAAACCTTTTGACTTGATTATTGAAGATGGATCACACATTCATGAGCATCAAATAATATCTCTTGGACATTTATTTCCTTACGTAAAGTCTGGAGGATACTACATTCTAGAAGATGTGCCTGTTTGTTGTATAAGAAATGATGAGACTCTTAAATACATAAAGAAACTGAAAGAAGATAATGTAGCCAGTTCAGAATTGTTAACCAAAGAAGAATCTACTTATTTAGAAAAGCACATATCAAAAATAGAAATTTATCCTGATATACAAAATGCATATAGGACAATTATAATACATAAAAAGTAAAGTATATGAATACCAGAGAATTCAATTGTGTAAAGATCTTAACTGACCTTATAGAAAATGAAGGGTTAGTAGGAATCAAAACAAGCTTTGAAGATGAAGGTGCAACCTTTAATGAAACAATCAGACTAAAAGAAGTTTGTAATCAAAGCAAAACAAAGATAACACTTAAGATCGGCGGGCCAGAAGCTATCAGAGATCTTAAGGATTCTACAGTAATAGGTGTAAAAGGAATCGTAGCACCTATGGTTGAATCAGCATTTGGTCTTAAGAAGTTTATTGATGCTACAAAGTTACACATATCTGAAGACGTTAGAAGTTCACTTCAACTAAGTGTTAACTTAGAAACCATAAATGCAGTTACTAATGTGGCTTCTATCTTAGATACACCAGCTGCTGAAGAACTTTATGGAGTTACTGTAGGAAGAGTTGACCTTGTATCTTCTATGGGCAAAGACAGAGAGTTTGTTAATAGTGACAAAGTATATGAGTTAGTTAGATCTGTATTCATTAAAGTAAAAGAGAAAGGGTTGAAAGCCTGTTTAGGTGGTGCTGTATCTATGGAGTCATATGAGTTCTTAAAGAAGTTAAACTCAGAAGGACTGTTAGATAAGTTTGAAACACGCTATGCTATGTTTGATCCTTCTATAACACTGAAGAATCTTTCAAGAGCTTTGAGTAAAGCACAGTTGTTTGAATATGAGTGGTTGATAAACAAACACGAGCAATACACTAAAATTGGTAACCAAGATATCAAGAGAATTCAAATGATCCAATCAAGAATAAACCAGTCTATATCATTCAAATAATGAGAGTATTAGTTACAGGAGGTTCTAGAGGAATAGGCAAAGCAATTGTAGACTATTTTAAGAATAGTCAGCATGATGTAGTAAGCCCTACTAGAGATCAATTGGATCTAAACTTAGATGTTGTATTAGATAATCCTAACTACGATATTGTTATCAATAATGCTGGGATTAATCCTTTAAAAAACATTGTAGACATATCTGATAAACAGGTTATGCAAGTTAATTATAACTCTGCTCTACAAATAGTACAGCAGTGTATTCCTTACATGCTATCAAAAGGATATGGTAGAATAATAAACATAGGAAGTGTTTGGATTAATATAGCCAAGCCTAATAGATTAGCGTATAGTGCAAGCAAGAATGCTTTAAATGCATTAACTAAAGCCATAGCATCAGAATATACAAGTCAAGGGATTCTAGCTAATACTATATCACCAGGCTTTATTGGAACAGACCTAACTTATCAGAATAATACTGAACAAGAGTTAGAAGATCTTATGGGTAAAGTGCCAGCTAAAAGGCTTGGAAAGCCAGAAGAGGTTGCAAGATTAGTATATCAAATGTCAGTAGAGAATACATTTGTAACAGGCCAAAACATTATAATAGACGGAGGTTATTCATGCACAGCAAGTTAACGATAGATTCTTCTATTCATAGTTATACTATTGAGTTCATTAATACAATAGAAGTGATACAGGATCTTATGAAAGAACCTAACACCATCTCTATTGTTGATAGTAACGTGGCACGTTTATACCCAGAACTAAAAGATGGTATAATAGTAGAAGCTACAGAGAAAGCCAAGACATTAGAAGGAGCTGAAGAGTTATTAACTAAACTATCAGAAAGAAGAGCCAATGTAAAAACTAAATTGATTGTAATTGGAGGAGGCATCATTCAAGACCTTGCAGGTTTTTGTGCCTCTGTTTATGCTAGAGGAATAGAATACATTTTAATCCCTACAACTTTATTAGCACAAGCCGATAGTTGTGTAGGAGGAAAAACCTCTATTAATCTACGAAGTAAAAAGAATCTAATAGGAACATTCTATCCACCTAGTAAGATACTCATCTACAAAGAGTTCTTAAATACCCTTACTAGAACAGACTATATTAGTGGTTTAGGAGAAATATATAAATTCAATATATTACAAAACAATATTGAGCAGTTCGATCTTTCTAGAGATATACTAGAAATGATTTATGAAGGACTATCATATAAAATTAGTATTTTAAAGAAAGACGAGTTTGATAAGAATGAAAGACGTTTCCTAAACTATGGTCATACTTTTGGCCATGCTATAGAAACAACGTCTAACAATAATATACCTCATGGTCTTGCAGTAATATTAGGATCGATGATAGCCATAAGAATATCAAAGTATCTTGGCTATGACATTCCTAACTATGATATGATTTTAAACAATGGAGTAAAACTAATAAGAGAATCTCAGATACAATTAGAAAAAGATTGGTTCAATTTAGAAGATCTTTTAGAGATTGTTAAGTCAGATAAAAAAAGTACAGGTAAATTAACTATGGTACTTATGGACAAAGAACCTTTTTTAAAGAACATTGACGACACTGAAGTTATTAGAACAGCATTAAATGAAACGTATGAGAGTATCTGATTATGTGATTCAATACTTAAAAGATAATTATGGAGTAGACACAATCTTTACCGTATCTGGTGGAGGTTGTATATTCTTAATTGATTCTTTAACAAACATTGAAGGAGTTAATTATGTGGCAACACATCATGAACAGGCTGCGTCGATTGCTGCAGAAGGATATGCTAGAGTTAATAACAAACTAGGTGCTTGTATCGTTACTAGTGGGCCTGGTGGTACTAATGCTATCACTGGAACTCTATGTAGTTGGTTAGATTCTATTCCTGTTATTGTTATCAGTGGCCAAGTTAACAAAGAGATGACTACTGAGTACACTAATTTACCGTTAAGACAATTAGGAGATCAAGAGTTTAATATTGTTGAATCGGTAAAGAACATGACTAAGTACGCTGTACAAGTTAATCACCCAGAACAAATCAAATATCATTTGAATAAGGCATGTAAGTTAGCAACAACAGGAAGACCTGGCCCGGTTTGGATAGATATTCCTTTGAATGTACAGTCTGCTAATATCGAACCTGATTCTTTAATAGGTTGTGAAGATACTATAGAAACAAAATCAGTAAATGATCTAGACCTGTCTACCATACTAACTAAATGGAAAGAGGCAAAGAAGCCTTTGTTAATAGTAGGAAATGGTATCAGATTAAGTGGAGCTGTAGAACAACTACATAAACTATTAGAGTCAACAAACATTCCAGTCATAACTGCAGTTAATGGTAATGATCTTGTCACATCAGAATACCCACAATACTATGGAAGGTTTGGAACGCATGCTCAAATATGTGCAAATAATCTTATAGGTGATTGTGACTTCTTATTAACTGTAGGAAGTAGATTATACGTTAGACAGACAGGATATAATTTTGAAGGGTTTGCTAAACAAGCTTACAAAGTACACGTTGATATAGATAGACACGAGTTAGATAAGCCTACACTATTCACAGACTTGAAAGTTAAATCTGATGCTAAACAGTTCTTAGATCAACTACTAACACAAGATTTACCTGAAACAAATCAAGATTGGATTGATTATTGTAATGAAGTAAACAAAGCCCCTAAAGTATTACAGAGGCATAGAGATAAACAAACCTTTGTTAGTAACTACTATTTTATAGAACAACTGAATAAAGTGCTTCCTTCAGATCACCATGTTGTGACTAGTGATGGTTCAGCAAATGTAGTTAGTATGCAGGTTCTAGAACTTAAAAAGGACCAAAGGTTAATTACAAATACGGGCTGTGCTCCTATGGGCTACGGTCTTCCTGCTGCCATTGGTGCAGCGATCAAGCACAAGATAGTTTGTCTAGAAGGTGATGGTAGTTTACACTTAAATGTACAAGAGTTACAAACAGTTAAACATTATAACCTTCCTATAAAACTTATCCTTCTAAACAATGATGGGTATCTTTCAATAAAGATATCTCAAAAGACATTCTTTAAAGGAAAGTATGTGGCATCTGAGAAGTCTAGCGGTGTTTCTTTTCCAAACTTTGAGAAGCTAATTAATGCCTATGAGATACCATACCACTCTATAAAGAACAACAGTGATATTGAATCAACACTTAAACTATTCTTTGATCAAGAAGGTCCAGCTATTCTAGAAGTGTTTACAGACCCAGATGAATTCCACGAACCAAAAGTTGTGGCTACATTAGGACCAGATGGTAAATTTATACCAGGCAATTTGAGAGATATAAAATGGATAGAATGAAAATATTGATAACAGGTAAAAGTGGTTACATAGCAGAAAGCTTATATAAGCATTTGTCTGTTATGCATGATGTAACTTCTATTGGAAGATCTGACTTTGATCTTGCTAACTCTATAGATACAAGAGTATTCATGACAGATAAACATTTTGATGTAGTCATACATACTGCAGTAACTGGAGGAAGCAGACTTAAAAAAGATAGCTTCAAAGATATGGACACTAATTTGTGCATGTATTACAACTTGCTACAAAACAAATTCTCCTATGACAAACTGATTCACTTCGGGTCAGGCGCTGAACTATACATGCCAGAAGATCCTTATGGATTAAGTAAGAGAGTTATAGCTAGATCAATAGAAGAGTTAGATAATTTCTACAACTTAAGAATATATGCCGTGTTCGATGAGAACGAATTAAACACCAGGTTTATTAAAGGATCTATTCAAAGATATATAGACAAAGAAGACATAGAAGTTTATGAATATAAACACATGGACTTCTTTTATATGCAAGACCTGATATCTGTTGTTGAGCATTATATAAACAACAACAACCTTCCTAAAACATATGATTGTGTTTACGAAGAGAAGAAAACACTTCTTGAACTTGCAATGATGGTAAACAATCTAAGTGATTATAAAGTTGCAATATCCGCCAATAATAATTTTGGCACTAATTACATTGGTGAATATAAATCAATCGGCATTAATTATATTGGACTAGAACAAGGTATTAGACAAGTATACAATAAACTAAAATGAAACAAATAACATTTACAACTAACGTAGGAGCTGGGACTCTTGAATATACTAAGCTACTATTAAAGTCACTTAAAGAGAACTTAGATAGTCAAGACCATGAGATTATTGTATTTGTAGACAAAGATACAGATGGGACTGTAGACTACCTAAGATCAGTCAAAGATCAGTTTGTAGATCTAAAGATAGTTACACATAAACTAAAAGGAATAGTAGGATATCAAAGAAACTCTAACCTATTAGTAGACCTAGCTAAGCACGATATAGTAAGCTACCTTCAGTCTGACATGGTAGTATCTAAACACTACGACACTGAAGTCATAAAGGCTTTAGAAGAGAATACTATCTTAAGTTCTACTAGAATAGAACCACCATTACATGGCCCATCAGACAAGACTATTACAAAAGACTTTGGTTTAGATCCTCTTGACTTTAAGTTTAAAGAGTTTGTAGAGTTTGCAGAGACAGTTAAGAAAGAAGAAACAACTAACTACTTCTTTGCTCCTTATACATTTCACAAAGAGACTTGGAAAAAGATTGGTGGATATGACACTGTCTTTAGAAGAGCTAGAGAAGATTCAGACTTTGTTCAAAGGTGTTTACATGCTAATATAAACCTAAAACAAACCTTCACTGCAGTTGTATACCACTTTACATGCGTATCTTCTAGAGGAAAGAACTGGTTCGATACACAGAATCAAGAAGCACAAAGACGTGTAGAACTACAGAAGATAGCTGACGGAATAGAGATCAGAAGATTCTTACAGAAGTGGGGTAACTTTAACCATGGAGATGCAAAGCTAAATAAGTTAGACATTGACCTAGTACTGCCTGATACAGGTAAGTTAAACCCAATGTTTGTAGTACAGATAGAACCGTTCTTCTCAAGGATCTGGGTGCAAACAGAAGAACAGAAGTCTAGCCTAATTTCAATATTCAGTAATCAACATGATCCAGCAAATGAGCTACTAGGATTCTCTTTAGAGGATTGGGACCATGACAAGGAGTTCTACAATCAAGTGGACTTTGATTCGATCTACAAAGTAGGAACACCAGACAATTATAATATCAAAGTCGATGTAGATTTTAGTAAAGTAGACCCACAACAAGACGTATTCTTACAGAACCTGACGCGCGTAACCTCGATTCTGGAAGGCTGTGAACCAGGAACATATGAACTAGGATCAGCCTTGGTGGATGTAAAGAACGTGGTCAGCCTAGCCCAGGATCAAATACTGGTTAAAAATCCACCGTTTGATATGTCATTATTAACTATAGAGTAAGATATTTATTTAAAAACAAATGGCTCAGGCAGTTAATCCAATATTCAATATCACCGTAGCTGGCAAGAAGTACAGACTCCAGTTTGACGTTAACGATAACCCTACTAAGAAAGGAGTTAAACTTCAGTTCATTCTAGATCAAGAGTTTCAAGATCCTAGAGACAAGCAAGCCTTGGCAAATGAGATTAGCATTGCTCTACAGAAAAGACTGGGTGCATCTGGTGTAATGGTTGACTACGATGATCGTAACCCTTACAAAAATGTGATTGGCTTCATCGTACCTTTGAATTCCGTGGCCAAGATGATTATCCAGGCCATGAAAGGAGGAGCCTAGTAATAACCTTAATTTAGTTATGCGTAAACCTGTCAGAGCTTTATTCGACAACTTAGATCAACTAACGTCAGAACAGATATCTAAGTCTGATATATTAAAACAATTAGTTAAGAAGCATGCGCCTCTTGCTATTGAAGAAGCTATCGTAGATAAAAAGATCTACGCATCACTATTTGAAATAAACGATTCAGGCCAGTATATAGAGGTACATAAGAACCACTGGGTTCAGGCATTAGAAACTTGTTTAGTCTGGTATGTTGAAGACGAAGACTACGAGATGTGTACTCATATAAAGAACCTAATTCAGTCGATACAAGATAAAAATAAACCAAGCAAACTGGTAATCAATAAAAGGAAAGCTAGTGGAAAAAGAATATAAACAAGTTCAGTTCGGTATAGATGATATACTAGGAACTAAGACCTTGATAAGAAGGAAGAAGAAGTCTGCTTCAGACAAGAAGCGTGAACTATTCTTTAATACTATAACTAGCTTAGAAGAGTTAATCATAAGACAGAACCTTGTTTATGCAGATCTTGACCTAGACTTCTCTAACTATGATGAGAAGTTCTTTAATGTTATAGACATGTTGATATTCACGAACTTTGGTAAACAAGGCATGGAACTAATTGGTTTTTATTTATACGATAGATTGAATGGTGATGGTACACAGAACCCTGTAATAGTGAATGACACAGAGGAAGTTTTTTTAAACAATCCATACGATCTATGGAACTTGATTTGCAAGATAAACCCTAAAATAGATGAGCAAGCAATATAACTTTACAAAAGAGAATATGGCCAGAGGCGTAAGGCCTGAACACTGGTGGAATCGTGGACTACAACTATCACCAGAGAAGATTAGAGAAGCTATGGCCAATACTAGAAGCAATAAAGAAGCTGCTAGATGGCTTGGCATTACAGACATTACGTACAAGAAGTATGCAAAGAAACATATAGATGAAGCTACAGGCAAAAGCTTATTTGAAATACACAAGAATCAAGCAGGCAAAGGCATGCCTAAAAACTGGGTAGGTGGACAGTGGAAAAAGAATCTAGATGACATGCTTGTAGAGAACCAACCTATCAATAGTAAAAGAATACTGAGGTTGAAAGAACTTCTGATGCGTGATGGTAGACTAGGCTTTCAATGTTCTACTTGCCAATTCAGTGAGAAGAGATTGACTGACATGAAAGCACCGCTACTACTTAACTTCGTTAACGGTAAGAAAAGCGATTGGCGAATCGAGAACCTAAGATGGCTTTGCTATAACTGTTACTTCTTATTCATAGAAGATCCTTTCTCAAACAGAATGCTACAGAGAATAGAGTCACTTCCGTTAGATGCACCAGAAATAAAAGAGGATGCACAGAAAATGTTTCAAATGAATGATTTTTATTTTGATCATTTAAAGAACCTCGGTCTTGATGGACAAGGAGATGTTAGGTTCAAAGAGTCCACTATAATAGATCCAAAAGAAGACGATCTATCGGACCTGATAGACTTCAAGAAGTGAGTCACTTATACATATTAATTTTCCTATATACATAACTAATTGATTATCAATAGTCCTAACTGATTGGTTATCAATCACTTACATAACTTGTTGATTTTCAATCGACAATTTTTAAAATAGTTGCTAAAATATTTTTTTGTGTCAAAAGTTTGTAGTATATTTACAGTGTTAGATTGATTAAAGGACACCTAAAATAAAAGTTATGAATA
>Ga0172376_10002229_pt1 | contig 23944 bp, 19 predicted proteins | sample Lak35m_FD_121114 | JGI IMG/M metagenome (GOLD analysis project Ga0172376, IMG submission 121114) | Freshwater microbial communities from Kabuno Bay, South-Kivu, Congo - kab_092012_35m | ecosystem: Environmental > Aquatic > Freshwater > Lake | place: Democratic Republic of the Congo: South-Kivu...
GCGATGCATCTGGCCCGTGAACCCGATCTGCACCGTTGGCTGCGCGAAGAGCCCGCGCTGCTGCCGGATGCGGTCGAGGAGTTCCTGCGGCTGTATTCGCCTTACCGGGGCTTTGCGCGGACGGCCGTCCACGATTGCGAGATCGGTGGTCGGCAGGTCCCCGCCGGGGCCGCGGTGGCGCTGACCTACGCCAGCGCCAACCGGGACAGCGCCGTGTTCGACGACCCCGACCGCTTCGTGCTCGGCCGGCCGAACATCCAGGACCACCTGGCCTTCGGCCGTGGCCCGCACTTCTGCGCCGGGGCGCACCTGGCCCGGCTCGAACTGCGCGTCGCGCTCGAGGCCCTGGTCGGCAGGATCGGGCGCATCGAGGTCGACGGACCGGTGCTCTACTGTCCCTATCCCGAGATCGGGCCCTACCAGGTGCCGGTCCGGCTCCACGCCGTCGACGTGCGCTGAGAGGCTGAGGCCTTGCGCTGCCCGCGACGCGGCGCAGGGCGAACGGCCACGCTCCCGGTCCCTGCCGTCTGCAAAAGCCCCCTCCCCGAAAGCTCTCTCCGAAAACCCCGGAACCCGCCATGACCCCCGAAGACCGCTCCCTCATCGACGCCCTGCGCACCGTCTCCACCGCCACGCTCACCACCGTGCTGCTGAAGAAGGGCCTGCGCAAGGTCTGGATGCGCGGCACCAAGCCCATCCGTCCCGGGCAGCCGCGGCTGGTGGGGCGCGCCTTCACGCTGCGCTTCGTGCCGGCGCGCGAGGATCTGGCCACGCCCGAGTCCTGGGGCGCGCCGATCTCCACCCGGGCCGCGATCGAGGCCATGCCTGCGGGCTGCATCGCCGTCGTCGATGCCATGGGCTGCCAGGAGGCGGGCATCTTCGGCGACATCCTGTGCGCGCGCATGGCCTACCGGGGGGTGGCGGCGCTCATCACCGACGGCGTCGTGCGCGACGTCGCCGGGGTGCTGGGCACGGGTCTGCCCGTGTGGTGCAACGGCGTCGCTGCGCCGCCCTCGGTCGCCGGACTGACCTTCGTGGCCTGGCAGCAGCCCATCGGCTGCGGCGGCGTGGCCGTGTTCCCCGACGACTGGGTCGTCGTCGACGACGACGGCGCGGTGCTGATCCCGCAGGCGCTGGTGGGCGACGTCGCCGCCGCCGCGGTCGAGCAGGAGCGCATGGAGGCCTGGATCATGGACGAGGTGGGCCGTGGCGAGGCACTGCCCGGCCTCTACCCGATGAACGCACAGACCCGCGCGCGCTACGAGGCCTCGCGCCCGGCGTGAGGCGCGCGTGCCGCGCCCGGCGCGCTCATGTTCCCAGCAGCGCCAGCACCAGCCGCGGCTGGGCGTTGGCCTGGGTCAGCATGGCGACGGCTGACTGCTGCAGGATCAGCAAGCGGGACTGTTGCGCCACCTCGGCGGCGTAGTCGGCATCGACGATGCGGCTGCGCGCGGCTGCGGTATGGATCGCGCTGTCGTTCAGGCCCGAGACGACCAGATCGAAGCGGTTCAGCGTCGCACCCCACGACGACTGCGCCGTGGCCGCGGTGCCGAGCGCGGCATCGATCAGGTCCACCGCCGCAGCCGCGTTGGTCGCATCGGCGCCGTCCACCGAGCCCAGTGCGCCCACGAGCGACGACAGGTCGGTGTGCGTCACGTCGATCGTGTCGCTGGAACGGGCGCCCACCTGGAAGGTCGAGGTCGCGGTGTTGTCGAGCAGCGCGATGTCGAGGTAGGCGGTGTCGTTCACCAGACGGGTGACTTCGGCCTCGAGTTCGGCGTATTCGGTCTGCAGCAGGTCGCGGTCGCTGCTGTCGAGCGTGCCGTTGGCCGACTGCAGCGCCAGTTCACGCATGTCCTGCAAGGCCTCGACGACCGACGACAGCGCGCCATCGGCCACCTGGGCCATCGAGATGGCGTCGTTGGCGTTGCGCACGGCCACATCCACGCCGCGGGACTGCGCCAGCAGGCGCGAAGCGATCGCCAGTCCGGCCGCGTCGTCGCGCGCACTGTTGATGCGCAGGCCGGACGACAGGCGCTCGACCGTGCGCGCCAAAAGCCGGCCGGTCTCGTCCAGATGGCGTTGCGGAACCAGGGCCAGCGGGTAGGGGTTCACCGACAGCGGCATGGCGATCTCCTGGCGGGGCGGTGTGGGGCTCGATCGGTCGAAAGCAGGCGCAGATGATGGCGCAGGTCGGCCGGGAGGGCAAGCCTCTGCCTCTGCCTCTGCCTCTGCCTCTGCCTCTGCCTCTGCCTCTGCCTCTGCCGGTGCCTCTGCCGGTGCCGGTGCCTGGGGCCTCCGGCTCGCGCTCGCAGCCCTGCGCGGTGATGCGCGATGATGCGCGATGCGCCTATAATGCAAACGCATTCGCAAATAAGCCTGCCCGTCGGCAGGCCCTGCGACCCACCCGAGCCGCGCCCGTCCGCCGTCATGTCCCGGCCCCATCGATTACCCTTCGCGCATGGAACGCAACACCCGTCAGCGCTCTGCGATCCGGGACGCCCTGGCGCGCGCCCAGCGGCCCTTGCTGCCTGCGGAGGTGCTCGCGGCCGCACAGGCCGAGGCGCCCGGCCTGAGCATCGCCACCGTCTACCGCAACCTGAAGTCCATGCTGGACGAGGGCGAGCTGCACCCCGTGCAATTGCCGGGCGAGAACCCGCGCTTCGAGCTGGCCGGGCATCGGCACCACCATCACTTCCAATGCACGCGCTGCCAGCGCGTGTTCGACGTGCACGCCTGTCCGGGGGACCTGTCGCGCCTGGCGCCCTCGGGCTTCACGGTCGAGGACCACGAGCTGACGCTGTACGGGCGCTGCCGCGAGTGCGTGGCGCCGGTCTGAAGCCGCGCGCTCCGCGCATCCTCCAGGTCCGCCTCGCCGTCGGCGACCACCGCTCCCTCCCGCCGGCCCACCGGGCTGCGACGGGGGCGCCAGCCCCGGGCCTCGCATGCTGACCGCCGGCGCCGGCGCCCGTCTGTGGCGCGTGACCCTCGTCGTCGCACTGCTGTGGTTGGCCGTGGCCTGGGCGCTTTCCTGAACGCTGCCGCACATGACCGCAACTTCCCTGAACCGCCCCCATCCCGCGCTGCAGGTCCATGACCTGACTGTGGCCTGGCGTGGCCATCCCGCGGTGCACCACCTCAGCGGCATCTTCGCGCAGGGCAAGGCCACGGCCATCGTCGGGCCCAACGGCGCGGGCAAGAGCTCGCTGCTGACGGCGCTGGGTGGCGGTCGCGTGGACGTGATCGGACGCATCCAGCGTGATCCGTCGATGCGCCTGGCCTGGCTGCCACAGGCCGCCGAGCTCGACCGCAGCTTCCCGCTGACCGTGGAGGATCTGGTGTCGATGGGGCTGTGGCGGCGCATCGGGCTGTGGCGCGGGGTCGATGCCGACGGCCGCGCCCGGGTGGCCGATGCGTTGCGCGCCGTGGGCCTGGAGGGTTTCGGCGCGCGCATGGTGCCCGAGCTCTCTGCCGGCCAGCTGCAGCGCGCGCTGTTCGCGCGGCTGCTGCTGCAGGACGCCGACCTGATCCTGCTGGACGAGCCCTTCAACGCCATCGACGCGCGCACCACGGCCGATCTGCTGCAACTGCTGGGACGATGGCGCGCCGAGTCGCGCACCGTGATCGCCGTGCTGCACGACTTGGAGCAGGTGCGCGCGCATTTCGACGAGGTGCTGCTGCTGGCGCGCGAGCCGGTGGCCTGGGGCCCGACGGCGCAGGTGCTTCAGGCCGAGCACCTGTTCCGCGCACGTCGCATGGCCGAGGCCTGGGACGAGCATGCGCCGCTGTGCCGCCAGGCCGCCTGATCGGCTGATCGCCCGATCGCCCGATCGCCCTTTCGTCTGATCACCCACCCATCCGCCCGATCGCCTGCGTTCTCCGCTTTTCCGCCGGTCGCCGCTTCTCTCCCCGCACCCCGATGGACACCCTGCTCGGCCCCTTCGCCGAATTCGCCTTCATGCGCCGGGCGCTGGTGTCCACGCTGGCGCTGGCGCTGGGCAGCGCGCCCATCGGTTGCCTGCTGGTGCTGCGTCGCATGAGTCTGGTGGGTGATGCGATGTCGCATGCGGTGCTGCCCGGTGCGGCGGCGGCCTTCCTGCTGGCCGGCATGTCACTGCCGGCGCTGAGCCTGGGCGGCTTCGTCGCCGCGGTGCTGGTGGCGCTGGCCGCGGGCTTCGTCACGCGCAGCACGCCGCAGCGCGAGGACGCGAGCTTTGCGGCGTTCTACCTCATCGCGCTGGCACTGGGCGTGCTGCTGGTGTCGCTGCGCGGCAGCCAGGTCGACCTGATGCACCTGCTGTTCGGCAGTGTGTTGGCGGTCGATGACGCCGCATTGCTGCAGATCGCCATCGTCACGAGCCTGACGCTGTGGACGCTGGCGCTGCTGTGGCGGCCTCTGTTGCTGGAGTGCGCCGATCCGGGCTTCCTGCGCAGCGTGGGCGGGCCCGGCGCGATGGTGCACATGACGCTGCTGGTGCTGCTGGTGGCCAACCTGGTCAGCGCCTTCCAGGCCATGGGCACGCTGATGGCCGTGGGCCTGATGATGCTGCCGGCCGCTGCCGCGCGTTTCTGGGTAGCGCGCGTGCTGCCGATGTGCGTGCTGGCCGTGGCCATCGGGGCGCTGTCGGGTGTGGCGGGCCTGTGGATGAGCTTCGTGGCCGAGCTGCCGTCCGGCCCCAGCATCGTCCTGGCCGCCGGCGTGGTCTACCTGGTTTCGGTGCTGGCGGGCAGCCGCGACGGCATCGTCTGGCGGCGTCTGCGTCGCAGCGTGCACCGAACCGCCTGAGTTTTCGCAGCCCGAGGACTTCCAACATGCACACCACCCTGTCTTCCCACCTCCCGGCCTCGCGCCGGCGGCTGCTCCGGGCCGGATTGGCCTGCGGGCTCGTCATCGCCACGGGGCCCCTGCAGGCGCAAGCGTCTGCATCGGCGCAGGCGCCGCGCATCGTCGTCAGCTTCTCCATCCTGGCCGACATGGTGCGCGAGATCGCGCCGCCGGGCTTCGAGGTCACGGCCCTGGTGGGCCCGGACGCCGACGCGCACGTCTTCAAGCCCACGCCGGCCGACGGCCGCCGCCTGGCGCAGGCCGACCTGATCGTCGTCAACGGTCTGGGCTTCGAGGGCTGGATCGACCGCCTGGTGCGGGCCTCGGGCGCACGCGCCCAGGTCGTCGTGGCCACCCAGGGCCTGAAGCCTCGGCGCGAGGAGCCGGCCGGCAAAGCGGGCGGCCACGGGCACGGCCACGGGCACGCGCACGAGGTCGACCCCCACGCCTGGCAGGACCTGCGCCACGCCCGCCACTATGTCGCGCGCATCACGCAGGCCCTGCGCACGCGCTGGCCTGAGCACGCGGCGCCGATCGACGCGCGCAGCGCCGACTACCTGGCGCGCATCGATGCGCTGGACCAGCGCCTGCGCGAGCGCATCGACCGCATCCCCCGGGCGCAGCGCCGCGTGCTGATCTCGCACGACGCCTTTGCCTATCTGGGTGCAGCCTACGGCATCGACTTCGTCGCCCCGCAGGGCTGGAACACCCACAGCGAGCCCTCGGCGAAGGCCGTGGCCGCGCTGATCCGCCAGGTGCGGCAGCAGCAGGTGCGTGCCGTGTTCGTCGAGAACGTCACCTCGGTGACGCTGATCGAGCGCATCGCCCGGGAAGGCGGCGCACGCGTTGGCGGCACGCTGTACTCGGATGCGCTGTCCGGCCCCGAGGGGCCCGCGGCCACCTATCTGAAGCTGTTCGAGCACAACGTCAGCGCGCTGGCGCAGGCGCTGGAGGGTGCGCTGTGAGTGCCCGCGGGGCCGCTGCGCGCCGCGCCCGCCGCCTGCTGTCCGGCCGGCCTCCCGAGCTCGGACGGTGGGCGTGGCGGGCTGGCCGCGCGCTCGTGCTGGCCTTGCCGCTGGCCACTGCTGGCGCGCTGGCGGGGCCCCATGTGCACGGCGTGGCCGCGATCGACATCGCGGTCGAGGGCCGCGCGCTGGTGGTGCTGCTGGACATGCCGCTGGACAGCGTGGTCGGCTTCGAGCGCGCACCGCGCACCGCCGCCGAGCGGCGCGCTGCCGCCGACGCGCTGGCGCGCTTGCGCGACGCTGGCGCCTGGCTGGCCCCCGATGCCGCCGCCGGCTGCCGGCTCGGCGAGGTCCGCGTCCAGGCCCCCGTGCTGGAGGCCGCACCGCCCGCCCCCGCATCGGCCCCCAAGGCCCCAGCCGGCAGCCATGACGACACCCATGCCGACCTGCAGGCCGAGGTCCGCTTCGATTGCGAGGCGGCCGGGCAGTTGAAGACGCTGCGCGTGGGCCTGGCCGATGCCTTCAAGCGCGTGCGCCGCATCGATGTCCAGGTCGCCGGCCCGCAGGGCCAGTCGAAGACCGTGCTGCGCGGTGCCGCGCGTGTGGTGCGGCTGGCGAAATAGCCACCCTGGTCGAGCCGCCTGCGTCCAACGCGGTCGCTTTCGGCACGTTTACCGTCGAAAGGAACATTTCGAAAGTTCCTTGTGGTGTGTTGACGTGTCCATAGAATCGGTCGTGCGTGGTTGGGTCCGCTTGCGCGGCGTCGCCCGGCTGCGTTGGGGGCGCTGTTCGGCTACCGGGCGTGCTCCCCGCCCCGCGCCCTGCTTTCGCGCCACTGCCTGAGGAGATTCCATGCCGATCACCCGACGCCATGCGTCGCTGGCCGTCGCCTCGGCGCTGGCTCTGCCTGTTCTCGCTGCCTTGCCCAGGCCCACGGGTCGGGTCATCCTGAGCCTCAAGGGCCGGCTAGGCGCCGGGCACGGTCCGTCGGTTGATTTCGACGATGCGATGCTGGCCGCCATGCCACAACACACGCTGCGGACTCAGACCCCCTGGCACGAGGGTGTCAAGGCCTTCACCGGCCCCTTGCTGCGCGATGTGCTCGCAGCCGCGGGCGCGCAAGGCAGCACCATCCGCGCCGTCGCGCTCAACGACTACAAGGTCGACATTCCCTTCGACGATGCGCAGGCCATCGACGTCGTGATGGCGCGACTGTTGGACGGCAAGCCGATGCCGGTGCGCGACAAGGGGCCGCTTTTCATCATCTACCCCTTCGACGACCGACCCGAATTGCGCTCGCCGCAGTACTTCGCGCGCTGCGCGTGGCAGTTGCGCACCATCGAGATCCTGTAGTGCCCGCTGTTGCCGAGCGGCCGCGTCGCGCCACTGCGTGGCTGCTGGCCCTCGGTGTGCTGATCGTCGCGCTGATGGGCGGCGTCGGCTGGGTGCAATGGCGCCAGAGCGCACTGATGTCCCAGGCCTCGCTGGTCGGCGGCGACAACATGATGCACTTCCTCTACCAGGCGGACAACGAGTACCTTCGTCTGCGCGAGGGCTGGCCGCATCCCGGCATGGCGATGCCGGATGCCTCGCAGGCGGATGGCGCGGCAGAGGCCCTGCAACTGCGCTACGAGATCTTCGTCAGTCGCATCAATGTGCTGCGCAATGCGCTCAAGCGCCACGACCTGCGGGAGGACGCCCAGATGATGGACGCCGTCGCCCGGGCCGAACGCTTCATCGCACGCGCCGATCGCCTGTTCGACCCCGCCGCCCCCACGCCTGGCTGGTCCGACCTCGTCGCCCTGCGTGCCGACTTGGAGGCCATGGGCGAGCCGATGCGTGAACTGGCGCTGCAGGCCTCCAGACTGGTCAACATCTACGGTACCCGCGTCTCGGAGGCTGGCCGGGCGCACAATCGTCTGGGCATAGGCATGTCGGTGCTGCTGGCCCTGCTGGCATTGGCTTTTGCCGGTTTCTCGCTGCGGCAACTGAGCAGGCTGCAGCAGCGACGCACGGAGCTCGAGCAACTGACGGACCAACTGGCCACGGCGCGGCAGGCTGCCGAAGCGGCGGCCGAGGCCAAGGGCGCCTTCCTGGCCAACATGAGCCACGAGATCCGTACACCCTTCCAGGGGCTGCAAGGGATGCTGCGACTGCTTTCGGACACCCGCCTGGACGAGCGCCAGCGCGGCTACCTGCGCACTGCCTCGGCCTCCGCGGATCACTTGCTGACCCTGCTGAATGACGTGCTCGACATGTCGCGCCTGGAATCGGGGCGCATGACACTGGTGCCGAGCCCTGTGCGACTGCGCACCGTCCTCGACGACGTCGAGGCCCTGATGCGCCCGCAAGCGGAATCGAAGGGCCTGGTTTTGGCGGTCGCCTTCGATCCCGCGCTGTCCGCCAGGGTGTCATGCGACGTCACCCGCGTGCGCCAGATCATCTTCAATCTGTTGTCCAACGCCCTGAAGTTCACGGAACACGGCGAGGTGCGCCTGACCCTGGAATCCTGCGCCCGTACGGACGGCGGTCCCGGCCTGTGCATGGCGGTGACCGACACCGGCATCGGCATGGACGAGGCCACGCTCGGACGTCTGTTCCAGCGCTTCTCACAGGGCGATGCGTCGCGGGCCCGCCGCTTCGGTGGCACCGGCCTGGGTTTGGAGATCTCGCGCAGTCTGGCGCGACTCATGGGTGGCGACATCGAGGCCACGAGCCGACTCGGCGAGGGCAGCACGTTTCGCTTCACGATGCCCTTGCAAGTGCTGCCCGAGGATCCGCAGCCCTCACCGGAGCTGGCAATCGTGGATGTCGCCCCTCGGGAAGAGCCCGAGACCTCGGCGCGTGTCGACACGTCCGTCCCCACGCCATCGCAGGCCGCAGCGCGCCCGCTGACCGAGCGGGGTCCGGTGTCCCTGGACATCCTGGTGGCAGACGACAACGAGGTCAACCGTCTGGTGATGGAGGCCACCCTGGCCCACATGGGCCACAACCCCGCATTCGCCGAGGACGGCCGCCAAGCCCTGGCGATGGCGGCCACCCGCGCCTGGGACCTGATCCTGATGGACCTGCACATGCCTGAGTTGGACGGCCTCGAGGCCGCCCGTGCGATTCGGGCGCTCGCGGACCCCGCCCGTGCACACGTGCGCATCGTGGCACTGACCGCCGATGTCTTCCCGGAAACACGCGAGCAGGTGGCCCAAGCCGGCATGGACGGCTTCATGACCAAGCCGATCGACCGAGACGCGCTCGCGATGCTGCTCGACGAGATTGCAGATCGACAGGGCCGCAGCCTGCACAGATAGCGCAAGCGTCCGCCGTTTCCGAACCCGCCCGCGGTTCGCGATCGGGGTCAGGACGCGATGATTGCCCGCTGCGTCACCATCCGCCAGCCATGCAATCCCAGCGCAGCGGCTGCCACCGCCCAGCGCAGGACTTCCGAGGCGACGTCCGGTGAGAGGGCGACCATGCAGGCCAGTGCCAACACAGCCATGCCGACCCGGACGACGCGCGCCGACTGCCTGTCCTCGATCGCCTGCACCAAGCCCCACACGGCGGCCAGGCCCAGGGCACAGGCCAGGAGGGCTTCGCCCGGCGCGTCCCACGCCAGCATCTGCGGGTTCAGTGCGAAGGCCACGGGGATCGTGAACAGCGGCAGGCCCAGCCGCAGCGTGGACATCGAGGCCTGCCAGGGCGAGGTCCGGGCGATCGACGCGGCTGCGAAGCTCGCGATGGCCACCGGTGGCGTGATCATCGACAGCATGCCGAAGAACATCACGTAGAAGTGCGCCGCCAGCGGCGTCAAGCCCATCTTGACCAGGGCCGGCGCCACCAGCGTGGCCAGCAGGATGTACACACCCACCGTGGGCAGCCCCATGCCCAGCAACAGGCTCAGCGCGGCGGTCAGCAGCAGCAGCAGTGCCAGTGAGCCGCCGCTGAGCTGGAAGATCTGCATCGTCACGGCGAAGGAGATGCCGCTGAGGTTGAGCACGCCGATCACCAGGCCTGCGGCGGCCGACAGAAGCACGATGTCAGCCGTGCTCACCATGGCCTCGCGCAGCCCGCGCCACAGCACGCCCAGACGCTGGCGCACCGGCAGGTCCGGCGCGACGAAGAACACGACGACGAGCGCGGCGCAGGCGGTCACGCCGGCGAGCTCGGGCGTCCAGTTGGCCCCGAACAGCAGCACCATCAGCACGACCAGGGGCAGCAGGAAGCGCCAGGCCCAGCCCAGCGCCAGCCGGCCCTGGGCGGCGCCGCGGGCCTGCACGCCCAGCGCGCGGGCCTGCAGGTCCACCGCCAGGAACAGCGCCGCGTAGTACAGCACCGAGGGCGCGATGGCCGCGACCGCGACGTCCCGGTAGGGAATCTCCAGCAGTTCGGCCATCAGGAAGGCCGCCGCACCCATGATCGGCGGCATCAGCTGCCCGCCCGTGGAGGCCACGGCCTCGATCGCCGCGGCGCTGCGCGCGGCGAATCCCGAGCGCATCATCATCGGGATCGACACCGAGCCCGAGGTCACCACGTTGGCCACCGCGCTGCCGGAGATGATGCCGAACAGGGAAGAGCCGACCACCCCCACCTTGGCCTCGCCGCCGCGGTAGTGGCCCACCGCACGCTCGGCCAGCGTGGAGAACATCGCCGAGCCGCCGAAGGCGTTGAGCAGCGCACCGAAGACGACGAAAGGCCCGACGACCACGGCCGCGATCGTCAGGATCTTGGAGAACATGGCGTTGGTGTCGAGCGCCAGGTACATCGTCAGGCGCGGGAAGGACACCTCGCGCGTGGCGTAGGCCGCTGGCAGGTGCGGGCCGACCCACAGCGCGAAGGCGGCCATCAGCAGCACCAGCAACGGCAGCACCGGGCCGGTCTGGCGGCGCGAGGCCTCCAGCACGCAGGCCAGCAGCGCCAGCCCCAGCGCCACGGCGGGCGCGTGGGCGTCGACGAGCTCGAGTTGCAGGTCCGGGTAATGCAGCGCCACGTAGCCGAACAGCGCCAGGGCCAGGGCGCTGGCGATCAAGCCCGCGGCCTGCCGGGCCGCGCCGGCGCCTGCCGGCTGGCGACCCAGCAGCAGCGCGGCCGAGCAGCCCAGCACCAGCGCCAGGAACTGCTCCTCGTACAAGGCCACGCCCAACCGCCCCGGGACGTCCACGATCCAGGCGGTGATCGCCGCCAGCAGCGTGACGCCGGCCAGCGCCAGCAGGGTTTCGCGCAGGCGCGCCAACAGGGTCATGGCAACTTCCGGATCCGCGTGTGGTCGGCGTCGGCGTCGGCGTCGGCCTCAGCGGCTGCCGCAGACGCCTCGGGCGTGACCCCGCCTCAGGGCCGCGCCTTGGCCCAGGCCAGGCTGGCCGGGTGGTGGGGCGTGGCGAGCTGGGGCTTGACCAGCAGCTTCGGGTCCAGGCCGCGGAACTGCGGGAAGCCGGCGATCAGCGCCTCCTTCTGCGTGGCCAGGCCGTTCAGCACCTTGGTCACGAGCGCGTCGGGCACCTTGGTGCTGGTCAGCAGCAGGTTGTCGTAGCCCAGTGTGGCAGTGGGCGCGCTGACGCCGACGAAATTGGCGCCCGGGTTGACGGTCGAGGGGTAGCCATCCGGGAAGATGGCCCGGGCGCGCGCCAGCGAGGCCTCGTCGGTGGGCATGGGCAGGATGCGCAGCGGCACGGAGGCGTTGACCTCGGCCACCTTGGCCGCGCCGACGGCGAAGAAGAAGGCGTCGGCCCGGCCGTTCTGCAACTGCGTCGCACCGGCCACCACGTTGGGCACCAGCACCGGCCGGAAGTCGCCCTCCTTCAGCCCGCCGGCCGACAGCAGCGCGCGGGCGATGATGTCCACCGTGCCCATGGCGCTGAAGCCCACGGTCACTCGCTTGCCCTTGAGGTCGGCCAGCGACTGGATGTCGCTGTCGGCACGCACGAAGTAGGCGGTGCGCAGCGGGTACAGCACCGCGGCCACGCGCAGGTCCTTCTGCGCGCGGCCGCTGAAGCTGCCCTGCCCGCTGTGCGCCTGCTGGGCCTCGAGCACGTTGGCGATGCCGAACTCGATCTCGCCGTTGTTGATCAGCGGCACGAGCACGGTCTCGCCCGAGTAGGGCTGCACGCGCGACTCGATGGCCATGTTCTCCTTCATCACCTTGGCGATGACCGAGCCGGTGCTGAAGCTGATCGTGCCCTGCGACATCGTGCCCACGCCGACGTTCTGGGCGGCGGCGAGCGCGGCGGCCGAGGCCATCACGGCGCCAAGGGTGAGGTGGCGGATCCATCGCATGGTGCGTCTCCTGGGGGGTTGAGGTAAAGGACGATCTGGTCTCGTGGTGGCGGGCGGGCCGGGCGACGCTCGGCCCTCAGGGTGCTGTCAATCGATCGGCACTTCGATCGGGTCGTAGGAAAACAGCCAGGCGTTGCGCTCGCCGCTCATGTCGCGGCGCGCGAAGGACGCGCGCAGCGCCTGCACCGAATCCATGTGGAACAACTGCCGGTTGGCCGCAGATTCGCCCACGATGCGCGCGGTGCGCTCCAGGCGGTGGCGCTCGTAGCGCTGCAGCGCGGCCGGGGCCAGGCCGTCGCGTGCGAGGGCGCGCGCCAACACGGCCGCGTCCTCCACGGCCATCGCCGCGCCCTGCGCCATGTAGGGCAGCGTCGGGTGTGCGGCGTCGCCCATCAAGGTCACACGGCCTCGCGTCCAGCCCGGCACGGGCTCGCGGTCGTTCATCGCCCAGCGATAGCACTCGCCGTCTCGCGCCAGCGCGACCACGGCGGCGATCGAGTCGTTCCAGCCGCGGAAGTCGGCATCCAGTTCCTCCCAGGGCGCGCGCGTGATCCAGGAGTCGCCGTCCCAGGAGCGCTGCTCGACGCAGCCCACCATGTTCAGCACCGCACCGCCGCGCAGCGGGTAGGTCACGGCGTGCTTGCCCGGGCCGACCCAGATGTCCACCGTGTGCTGCCGATGGGCCTCGGGCAGGTCCTGCATCCGCACCATCAGGCGCCAGGAGGCGTCGCCGGTGAAGCGCGGCGGCTGCGCGCCCAGCACGTGTTCGCGCACCACCGACTTGATCCCGTCCCCGCCCACCAGCACGCGCCCGGATGCCTGTGCGCCGTCGGTGAAGTGCAGCGTGACGCCGTCGTCGTGCTGCTCGATGCGCTCGACGCGGTGTCCGAGGTGGATGGCGTCGGACTTCAGCTCACGCACGCGCTCGACCAGCAGCGCATGCAGGTCGGCGCGGTGCACCGTCAGATAGGGCACACCGTGACGCGTTTCGTAGGCCTCGCCCAGCACGATGGTCTGCAGCACCTCGCCGCTGTCGTGCAGACGGAAGCGGTAGGCCGAGGGCTGCGCCGCCACCGCCCGCACCCGCTCCAGCATGCCCAGCGCCCGGTACACGCGTGCCGCGTTGGCGCTGACCTGGATGCCGGCGCCGACCTCGCCGAGCCGCGTCGACTGCTCGTGCACCTCGACATCGATGCCCTGTTGCAGCAGCATCGCCGCCGCGGTGAGCCCACCGATGCCGGCGCCCGCGATCAGGACGACGTCACGTGTCATTGCACCGCCACCTGCATCGCGCCGATGCCCTGGATGAAGGCGTCGAGCGTGTCGCCCCTGGCGATCGGCCCGACGCCCTCGGGCGTGCCGGTGAGGATCACGTCGCCCGGATACAGCGTGTAGGCCGAGGACGCCATCGAGATGCAGCGGGCCACCGACCAGATCAGATCGCGCGTATTCGCGTCCTGGCGCATCTCGCCGTTGACCGCGATGCGCAGGTCGACGGCCTCCGGGTCGCCGAAGGCGTCGGCCGTCACGAGCCAGGGCCCGAGCACCGTGAAGGTGTCGAGCGACTTGCGCCAGCTGCGGTCCTCGGTGCCGCGGATCGTGATGTCCAGGCCGATCAGGTAGCCGGCCACGCAGGACAGCGCCTGCGCCATCGGCACGTGGCGCGCCTGGCGCCCGATGACCAGCGCGAGTTCGACCTCGTGGTCGGTGCGCCGGCCGTCGTCGTGGTGGATCTCGATGCCCTCGCCGGCGCCGACCACCGAGCTCGTGGCCTTCAGGAACAGCGCGTAACGGTCGATGGCCGAGACCTCGTTGCCGAAGTGGATGCCGGCGTCGGCGCGCGACTCCTCGATGTGCTTGCGGTAGTTCACCGGCGCGGCCACGACCTTGCCCGGATTGGCCACAGGGCTCAGCCAGCGCCGGCCGGCCAGCGGCAGGCGCGGGGCCGACGGCAGCGCGGCCTCGATCGCCGGACGCAGCGCGGGCAGGTGGCCGATCAGGTCGTCGCCGGGCGGGAAGGGCCAGCGCCGCATCGGCAGGTGGTCGAGCACGGCGGTGACGTCGGCAACGTCTTCCTCCAGCACCACGCCGAGGCGCTGGTCGTCGAAGCGGGCAAGTTTCATCGTAGGGTCGGCTGGGCAGGCGAGGGATCGGGCGCTGGCGGCCGCCCTCGCCAGAAGGCAGTGGGGCACCATGCGGCGGCGCGGATTCTCGCGCCGCCAGCCGGCACCGCCACCGAGGGGAAACCCCGCGCCGCGCTACGGATTGCCGGACGAAGGTGCCGCCGTCGGCGGGGCCGTCCTGTCGGCCAGGCCCAGGTATTGCGGCGCGGTCACACCCATCGACACGTAGATGCTGGTCAGCGCCTCGGCGCCGAGGTCGGCCCGGGTGACCCACTCCTGCGGCACGAACAGCAGCCCGCCACCCACGGGGATCGGCGCGGTCGGCACGATCACCGCCAGGCAGGCGCGGCCGTCGACGACCACCGGCTGCGGGCTCGACAGCAGCGCAAGTGCCGCCGCGCCGCCGGGCCCGCCGAAGTGGCACCATACCGGCGTCATCGAGCGCACGCCCTGCTCGTCACGCTGCTGCAGCAGCCCGACCATGCGCCGCGCCAGATCCCACACCGTGCGCACCAGCGGGATGCGGCGCAGCAGCCGGTCCACCGCTCGCGCGAGGCTGCGTCCGATCGCACGCTCGACCAGCAGGCCCAGCAGGGTCATCGCCACCACCACGAGCGCCAGACCGACCAGGTAGCCGACGAACTCCAGCCCCGTCACCCCCAGGCCCACCCGGCGCAGCACCGAGCCCAGCGCGCTGCCCGGGCCGACCCAGGTCAGCAACAGGCTGATCGCCCACCAGAACACGAAGACCGTGGCCGCCAGGGGCAGGGCGGTCAGCACCCCGGTCACGAACAGGCGCAGCAGGTGGGAACTCGGGGTTTTCATCGGGAATGGGTGGCGGGTCGGGGCATGCGATGGTCGGCTCAGGTTCCCGAGGGCGGCGGTCGGCTACGCGCAGGAAAGGCGCGGACGCTCGGGCGTCAATGCCCGTCGAAGGCCACGAGCGTGAACACGTCCAGGCCCGACTCGCGCAGGCGATGCGTGCCGCCGAGCTCGGGCAGGTCGACGATGGCCGCGCCTTCGATCACGGTCGCGCCCATGCGTTCCAGCAGACGGCGCCCGGCCATCATCGTGCCGCCGGTGGCGATCAGGTCGTCGATCAGCACGACGCGGTCGCCGGGCCGCACGGCGTCGGTGTGCATCTCCACGGTGGCGCTGCCGTATTCCAGTTCGTAGGTCTCCTCCACCGTGGTGAAGGGCAGCTTGCCCTTCTTGCGGATGGGCACGAAGCCGACGTTGAGCTCGTAGGCGACGACCGAGCCGATGATGAAGCCGCGCGCGTCCAGCCCGGCGATCGCCGCCGGCTGCACATCGAAGTAGCGGTGCACGAACTGGTCGATCAGCACCCGGAACACGCGCGGATTGGCCAGCAGCGGTGTGATGTCGCGGAACTGCACCCCTGGCGCGGGCCAGTCGGGCACGGTGCGGATATGGCTGCGGATGTAGTCCGAGGGCGACAGTGCCGCGTCGCGGGCCTCGCGCAGCGATCGATGGTCGGGGGCGTCTTGGGTCATCGTCAGGCTCATGGTCTCGGGTCCCGGCCCCGCAGGCGCTTCCACGCGCGCGTCTGGCTGAGCAGGGTGAACACCAGCGCCGCCAGCAGCGTGGCCGACAGCGGCGAGGTGAAGAACTCCGTGGCGAAGGTCAGCACGTCCTCCTGCGCCGACAGCATCGCCTGCCGGTAGCTGCGGTCCATCAACGGCCCGAGGATCATGCCCAGGATGACCGGCGCCACCGGGAAACCGTAGAGCTTGAGGAAGTAGCCGAACACGCCGAAGCCCAGCATCCAGTACACATCGACGATGTTGTTGCCGATGGCGTAGGCGCCCACCACCGACAGCACCAGGATCAGCGGCAGCAGCAGTGGCCGTGGGGTGTCGACGACGCGTGCGAACAGGCGGATGCCGGTCAGCCCGAAGACCAGCAGGAACAGGTTGGCCAGCGCCAGCGAGCCGACCGTGAACCAGAACAGGTGCGGCGTCTCGATCATCAGCATCGGCCCGGGCTTCAGGCCGTGGATGTACAGCGCACCGATGATCACCGCCGTCACCGCATCTCCTGGGATGCCAAGCGTCAGCATCGGCACATAGGCCCCGCCCACCGCGGCGTTGTTGGCGCTCTCCGGGGCGACCAGGCCCTCGTAGGCGCCCTGGCCGAAGGGCCGGGTGGGCTGCTTGACACTGCGCCGGGCGTGGTCGTAGGCCATCAACGCGGCGATGTCCCCACCGGCGCCGGGCAGCGCGCCCACACCCACGCCGATGCCCGAGGCGCGCAGCGACAACGGCAGGTGGCTCCGCACCATGCGCCACGACGGGACGATCTTCGAGACATCCTGACGTACGCCCTTCAGGTGGGCGCGGTGCATCTGCGCCAGGATCTCCGAGACGCCGAAGAAGCCGATCATCGCCGCGATGTAGGAGATGCCCGCGGTCAGCTGCACCGAGCCGAAGGTGAAGCGCTGCTCGGCCGTCAGCGGGTCCAGCCCGACCGAGGCGATGAGCACGCCCAGGGCGCCGCAGAAGACGCCCTTGGCCAGCGAGCCGCCCGACAGGCTGCCCACCAGCAGGATGCCCCACAGCGCGAGCAGCAGGTAGTCGCGCGGGCCGAAGTGCAGCGCGAAGGACGACACCGCCGGCGCGGCCACCGCGAGCGCGACGATGCCGACGAAGCCGCCGATCACCGACATCACCGTGCTCAGCCCGATGGCGCGGCCGGCCTCGCCGCGCTGGGCCAGCGGGTAGCCATCCAGCGCCGTGGCGATCGCCGCCGGCGCGCCCGGGATGTTCAGCAGGATCGCGGTGCGCGAGCCGCCATACACGCCACCCAGGTAGATGCCGGCGATCAGCACCAGCGCTTCGTTGACCGGCCACTTGAAGGTGAACGAGATCAGGATGGACACCGCCATCGTCACCGACAGCCCCGGGATGGCGCCGATGTAGATGCCGGCGAAGGTGCCGGCAGCGGCCAGCAGCACGAGCGTGGGGTCGACCCAGCTCATGAAGAAGTACTGCAGTGCCTCGCTCATCGGGCGGCCCTCCGATAGGCAGTGGCGCGTTGCCGGGGCTCGGGGGTGACCTCGCAGGCCGGGCCGACGGTGCGTGGTGCCGCCGCCGCGCGCGGCCTCAGCCCTGCCACAGCGTCCCCGCTGGCAGCACGACCGAGAACACGGTCTGGAAGACGACGTGGATGGCGGCGACCGCGCCGGCGGCCACGGCGACGTTCAGCCCCCAGCGCGTGCTGCCCAGCAGCCGCATCGACAGCAGCAGGAAGACGCCGGAGCTGACGTGGAAGCCGGCGGTCTCGAGCGCCAGCATGTAGCCGGCCAGGGCCAGCGTGTTCCACAGCAGCACCGGCGGGACGATGCGGCGCCATCCGGCCGGGCCTGCCGGGGACGGCGACGCATCGACGCCCGCAACGCCGCCGTCGCCTGCGGAAGCTGCGGCCGTCGAAGACATCGCGCCGCCGGACGCGGCTCGGCGCACGGCGCGTTCGAGGAAGACCAGCGCGCACACCACCATGACGGCCGCCGCGCCCATCGGAAAGGCGCCAGCCGACACCGTCGAGCCGAAGCCCGAGATGCCATGCGCCGACCACAGCAGGAAGCCGGACATCAGCAACAGCAGGCTGGCGAAGAAGGCTTCGCCGGGCGGTGGGGTCTCGGTGGACGGCGGCATGGTCGGAAGGCGGCAGCCGGCAAGGGCTCCTGGCGGGGCGGACGACACGGTCGGACCGGGGCGCGCTCGCACGCGCAGACCGGGGGCGCGCGCTCGCACGCACGCAGGGACGGGCCGGAGTGTGCCTCAGAGTCCGCATCGGTCAGGATCGAAGGGGGTCGGAGGGGGTCGGAGGAGGCCCGTGGGGATCTGCCGGAAGATCAGCACGCGCCGCACCGTTCGACGGGAGCGACGGGAGCGACGGGAGCGACGGGAGCCGCGCGCGGAGATCGCCGCGCGCGGCCCGGCATGCGCCCTCGGGCCGTCCCTGCGAAGCACCGACAATCCAGCGCCGGACCTTCAACCGATGGACGACTCGCCCCAATCCCTGGCGCCCCTGCCGCGTGCCGTGCTCCACGCGATCGCGCTGGGCGCGGCCGGGCGCACGCGGGCCTGGGTCTGGCAGACGCTGGACGACATCGGCCGGCGCCGCCCCAACGGCACGCGCCACACGCAGGACGAGGTGCGCGAGGCAATGGACGCCCTCGCCGCCCAGGGCTGGATCGTCGAGCAGCAGATCACGACCGCCTACGTCCGCCAGGGCTACTGGGAGATCGCCCGGCCCCGCACCGGGGCCGCGCTGCGGGACCTGCTCGACAGCTACCCGTCGGCGCAGCTGCTGCGCGCGCTGGCCCTGCGCGAGGGCCTGCCCGAGGCCTCTCTGCTGCGCCAGGCCTGGCACTTCCGGGGCAGTGAATCGGCGCTGGCGGTCACCCGCCTGGCCTTGCTGGCCGGCGGTGGGCTCGAGGTCTTTCTCGCGCTGAAGCAGGCCTGCAGCTGGGGCATCCAATGGGACGAGGTGCTGCACGCCGGCCTGCTGTCCATCCTCGACACCGACCTGTACGAGCGCCTGTCGCGCGAGGTGCAGGCCCATGTGCTGGCCACCGAGCTGGCCTCGCGCAACCGACATTTCATGCCGGTCACGGCGCTGCCGGTCCAGGCGCTCACCGTGCGCTGGCTCGACGGCGTGGACGAAGCGCAGGCGGCCATGCCGGCGTCCCGCGGTTCGGGGCCCGGGGCCGATGCGCTGAAGTCGGTGCGCATCGGCGCGGCCACGCTGTGCGCGCTGTGGATCGACCACCTGGTGATCGCCGGGGATCACGCCGGCGCACGCCGCGCGGTGCACCGCCTGGCCGCCATGCCCGGCGCCTCTGCGGCGGCGGCTGCCATGGACGACATCGTCAGTGGCGCCGAGTGCGCGCGCACCGGCGACTGGGCCGGCGCGCGCGCGGCCTACGAGCGCGGCTTCGTGGCGCTCAAGGCGCTGACCGGTCAACGCAAGACCGGCCTGATCCCCACCCTGACGATCCCCTACGTGCTGACGTTGATCGCCTGCGGCACGGTCGAGGACTGGCGGCGTGCGCTGAAGTTCTGCCTTGCCGAGTGCGGCAGCCGCAAGCCCACCTTCGGCGACCCGTTCGGCGCGCTGGTGGTCGCCCTGCGCGTGCGCCTGGGTGAGGAGTCGCGCCGCGGCGACGTCTTCCTGCCGGCGTCCACGCCGGGCCGCGTCCTGGCGTCGGACTACGGGTGCTGGCTGGCGCGGGCGTGGATGTGCGAGCCCGACGACGCCCCTTCCCACGAGGCGAGCCATCCGGTGCTGGTGGACGCCCGGCGGGCGTCGCAGGCGCAGGCCGCACAGGCGCTGCGCGACCGCATGCTCGCTTGCGGGCTGACGGGGCTGGCCGAGCAACTCGGCGTGGCGGTGCAGGTTGCCGAGGGCGCGGCACCGCCGTCCTGGTTCTTCGTGCCGCCCCCCCAGGCCAGCTGGCAGACGGCGTTGGCCGCGCTGGCGGCGGCCGTCCAGCCGGCCGAGTCGTCGGCTGGCGGCACCTCGGCTGGTGTCGGTGCTGCGGCCGACACCCGGCTGTGGTGGGTCGTGTCGGTCGGGACCGATGGCGAGCTCTACGCCATCACCCCGGCCGAGCAGAAGCGCGGCGTGCGCGGCTGGGGACGGCAGCGGGAGGTGCCGCTGTCCAAGTTGACGCGCACCGAGAAACTGCCGCCCTGGGACGCGGCCGTGGCGCGCTGCATCCGCACGGGCGCCACCCAGCGTATGCTGCGCCTGGACCTGGCGGCCGCCGCGGCGGCGCTGGTCGGCCATCCGCTGCTGGCCTGGGAAGAGGACCCCGAGACCACGGTCACGCTGGCCGAGGGCACGCCGGAGATCGAGGTGGCCGACCGGGGCGCGCAACTGCGGGTGCGGATGCTGCCCCCGCCGCGCGAAGGCGTCTCGCGCAGGCACCAAGCCGGCTGGGCGACGACCACGGCCGAACTGCGCGAGATCGAGGCCCTGCAGACCCTCACCATCGTGCGCGACGGGCCGCAGCACGCGCGCCTGATCCGCCTGACCCCGGCACAACGGCGCGTCGCGCAGTTGCTCGGCAAGTCCGGCCTGACCCTGCCACGCGAGGCCGCGGGGACGCTGCAGTCGCTGCTGCAGGACCTGGGCACGCACTTCCAGGTGCACGCCGACGACGCGCCGGCCGGGCGCGAAGTGCCGGCCGATCCGCGTCTGCGCGCCGAACTACAGCCCGAAGGCGACGGCTATGCGCTGCGTCTGGTCGTCGCGCCATTGGGCGAGGACGGCCCGCGGGTGAACCCCGGCGCCGGCCGCGCCCGCCTGGTGGCCGCGGTCAAGGGCGAGACGCTGGGGGCGCAGCGCGATCTGGAGGCCGAACGTGCGCACCTGGAGGCCGTCCTGGACGCCTGTCCCATGCTGTCGGCGCCGGCCGGCGGCGCGGTGGCGGCCTGGACCGTCGAAGATCCGGAGCTGGCGCTGATGCTGATCGAGACGCTCAACCGCCTGCCGGCGGTGGCGGCGCTCGACTGGCCCAAGGGCAAGCCGGTGCGCGTGGACACGGCCGGGATCGGCCAGCTCGGCGTGCGCGTGGCCTCGGGTCAGGCCTGGCTCGAGTTGCAGGGCGGGGTGCAGGTCGACGAGACGATGGTGGCGAGCCTGCACCAGTTGCTGGACTGGAGCGCCTCGGGCCGCAGCCGCTTCGTGCCGCTGGGCCAGGGGCGCTACCTGGCCTTGACCGAGGACCTGCGCACGCGCCTGCAGGCCCTGGCCACCGTGACCGAGCCCGCGCGCGCCGGCGCCGACGGGGCCGACGGGACCGATGCCGCCATGCGCCTGACCGCGCTGGCCGCCGGCTGGCTCGAGTCGACGCTGGAAGGCGCGCAGGTGAGCACCGACGCCGCCTTCCGCAAGCGACTGCAGCAGTTGGAGCATGCGCGCCAGTGGTCGCCCGCGCTGCCGGGCACGCTGCAGGCCACGTTGCGGCCCTACCAGCTCGAGGGCTACCAGTGGGCGCTGCGGCTGGCCGAGGCCGGGCTGGGCGCGGTGCTGGCCGACGACATGGGCCTGGGCAAGACGCTGCAGGCGTTGGCCGTGCTGCTGCAGCGCGCGCCCGGCGGCGCGGCGCTGGTGGTCGCGCCGACGTCGCTGGCGGGCAACTGGCTGGCCGAGGCGCGGCGCTTCGCCCCGGCGCTGACCGTGCACGACTTCGCCGCTGCCGCGGACCGCGAGGCGCTCGTCGACGCCGCCGGCGCGGGCGAGGTCGTCGTCGTGTCCTATCAGCTGCAGCAGATCCACGCCGCCGCCTTCGCGCGCCGGCGCTGGCACACGCTGGTGCTGGACGAGGCGCAGGCCATCAAGAACGCCGCGGCCAAGCGCAGCCAGGCAGCCTTCGACCTCGGCGCGGACTTCCGGCTCGCGCTGTCGGGCACGCCGGTGGAGAACCGGCTGGCCGAGCTGTGGTCGATCATGCGGGTGTGCAACCCGGGGCTGCTGGGCACGCTGGCGCAGTTCAACGCCCGCTTCGCCGTGCCGATCGAGCGCGACCGCCACCGCGGCGCGCAGCGCGTGCTGCGCCGCCTGGTCGAGCCCTTCCTGCTGCGCCGCACCCGCGCGCAGGTGCTGGACGACCTGCCGCCGCGCACCGAGCTGACGCTGCGCGTGCAGGGCGACGACGCCGAGCGCGCCCACTACGAAGCCCTGCGCCGCCAGGCGCTGCGCGACGCCGAGCGCGCGCTGAGCAGCGGCACGCCCGGCCAGGGGCATCTGAACGTGCTGGCCCAGCTGATGCGCCTGCGCCGCGCCGCCTGCGACCCGCGCCTGGTCACGCCCGAGATCGGCGTCACGGGCGCGAAGGTGCAGGCCTTCGCCGAGCTGGCCGCCGAGATCGTCGCCAACGGCCACAAGGCGCTGGTCTTCAGCCAGTTCGTCGACTTTCTCGCGCTGCTACGCGAACCGCTGGACGCCGCCGGCATCGCCTACCAGTACCTGGACGGCAGCACCCCGGCGGCCGCGCGCAACGAGCGCGTGGCCGCTTTCCAGGCCGGGCGCGGCGACCTGTTCCTGATCAGCCTGAAGGCCGGTGGCTTCGGCCTGAACCTGACCGTGGCCGACTACGTGATCATCGCCGACCCCTGGTGGAACCCCGCCGCCGAGGACCAGGCCAGCGGCCGCGCCCACCGCATCGGCCAGACCCGGCCGGTCACCGTCTACCGCCTGGTGCACCAGGGGACGCTGGAGGAGAAGATCGTCGCCCTGCACCAGGACAAGCGCGAGCTGGCCGACAGCGTGCTGGCTGCCGCGGACGAGGACAGCGCCGGTGGCGGCACGTGGCGCGCGGAGGAGTTGCTGGAGTTGATGCGGACGGGGTGAAGCGGACGGGGCGCAGCGGACGGGACCAGGGGGGGGACGGTGATGGCACCTGAGCCGGCGTTTACAGTGACGGACCGACCACCCCCAGGAAGACACGCCCCGTGACCCCGACCGCCACCCCTGTTCAGGCCCGTTTGCCCGTGGCCCTCATCGGCGCCGGCCAGATCGGTCGCGCCCACACCCGGCATGCCGATGCCCACCCCGACGTGCAGGTGTGCGGCGTGGCCGACCCGTCGGACGACGCGCGACAGTGGGCTCGGGCCCACGGGCTGCCCTGGCATGCCGACCCGGCCGCGCTGCTCGACGCCGTCAAGCCGGCGGCGGCCATCGTCGCCACGCCCAATGCGCTGCACCGGGACGCGGCGCTGGCGTGCATCGACCGCGGTGTGCCGGTGCTGGTGGAAAAGCCGGTGGCCGACACCCTCGGGGCGGGGCTGGACATCGTGCGCGCCGGCCTGCGCGCCGGGGTGCCGGTGATGGTGGGGCACCAGCGGCGCCACAACCCGATCGCGCGCGAGGCGCGGCGGCTGGTCGACGGCGGCGTGCTCGGCCGTCCGGTGGCGGCCAACGTGCTGGCCGCCTGGCTCAAGCCCGACCCCTATTTCCAGGTGGCCTGGCGGCGCGAGCCCGGGGGCGGGCCGGTGCTGATCAACCTGATCCACGACGTGGACCTGCTGCGCTTCCTGCTGGGCGACGTGGTGTCGGTGCAGGCGCAGTCATCCAGCGCGGTCCGCGGTTTTCCGGTGGAGGACACGGCCGCAGTGGTGATGCGGATGGCCAACGGGGCGCTGGCCACGCTGCTGACGACCGACACCGCGGCCTCGCCCTGGAACTGGGACCTGGCCGCCGGTGAGGCGGCGCACTTTCCGCGCCAGGACATCGACTCGCACACCCTGATGGGCACGGAAGGGTCGCTGACGCTGCCGCGACTGTCGGTGTGGCGTTACGCCGGCGCACGTGGCTGGCACGAGCGGCTGACGCACACCCGCAGCGTGCCGCACACGGCCAACCCCTACGACGAGCAGTTGCGCCATCTGCGCGCCGTGGCCGAGGGCCGCGAGACGCCGCTGTGCAGCGGCCTGGACGGCCTGCGCACGCTGCAGGCCACGCTGGCGGTGCTGGCGTCGGCGCGCACCGGCGCGCCGGTGGCGGTGGAGCCGCTGCTGCCCTGAAGGGGCCGGCAGGTGGGGTCGCGCGGGATGTCCGGCGGCGCCCGATGTTCGGCCCTGATGCGCGCGTGAGCGGGTGAGCGCGCACGCCTGCCGTTGGGATCTGCCGTTGGGATCTGCCGTTGGGATCTGCCGTTGGGATCTACAGGCCTGAGGGCTGAAGCCCCCGAAGACTCAGATCACGCGGATGCGCATGGCCATCGGGCCCTTCTGGCC
>Ga0172376_10002232_pt1 | contig 23930 bp, 24 predicted proteins | sample Lak35m_FD_121114 | JGI IMG/M metagenome (GOLD analysis project Ga0172376, IMG submission 121114) | Freshwater microbial communities from Kabuno Bay, South-Kivu, Congo - kab_092012_35m | ecosystem: Environmental > Aquatic > Freshwater > Lake | place: Democratic Republic of the Congo: South-Kivu...
CTGCTGCTGCTGACGGCCACCCTCCTCCCCTCCTGCGAGAAGAGCGCCGAAGCGTTCGGCAGCAGCGGCGGCGAGGGCCGCAACGGCTCCCTCTCGCGGATCATCACCGTAGGCCAGCATGTCTACGCCGTGGACGACCGCCACCTGCGGACCATCAACGCCGCCGACCCCGCCCGACTCCAGCTCACCGACGAGGTCTCGCTCGGCAACGCCATCCAGACGGTCTTCCACGACAAGGGCCGGCTTTACATCGGATCGGCACTCCGCATGCACATCTACGACATCTCCGCAAACCCATCGAAGCCCACGCACCTGAGCACCTTCGACTACCCCGTCGTCATCGAGCCGCGCGACCCCATCCTGGCCTTCGACACCGTCATCTACGCGACCGTCACTTCGGGCTTTGGCACGGGCTTCTTCCGCATCTTCAACAACCGCGACGTCCGCAACCCCATCCTGGTAAGCAGCATCGACCTGCCCCAGCCCCGGGGCATGGCCCGGCTCGACAGCACCCTCTTCCTCTGCGACGGCACCCACGGCCTCCGCATCTTCGACATCCGGACGCCCCTGGCGCCCAGGCTCGTCCGCACCATCGACGAGAACCGGACACTCCTGCCCAACCAGCCCTCGGCCAACGATTACTTCGACGTCCTCGCCATCCCGCCGATGCTCTTCTGCTACACCCGCGGCGCACTGCTCAACTACGACATCTCCTCGCCCCGCCAGCCCGCCTTCCTCCGCAAACTCCAGTGACATGCGCGGACCCGCAGCAGCCCTCGCCCTCGGCCTCGCAGTCCTCTGCGTCCCAGCCGCCCCCCTCCGGTCGCAGACCCAGTCTCCCAGCCCCGACACCCAGGCACCGGCCTGGTACGTGTCGGCCCAGCCCCTCATGCTCTTCGGCCTGCCCGTCGGCGGCTTCCGGACCGGCATCGAACGATCCATTGGTCGCCGCACCGCCCTGGCAGCCGAGTTCAGCTACCGCCCGCTCAACTACAACAGCGGCCTCGTCGAGCCGGGTGAGTCCGACCGCACCACCGGCTTCCAGTTCCAGCCCGAGATCCGCTGGTACCTCGAACCCTCCGGACGTCGGAAGCTGGCCCGTATGGGCTCCTTCAGCGCCCGGATGGGCCTCTCCCATTACGGGACGACCGTTCGCAACTGGACCGTCCTTACCGACGGGTCGGGAAACAGCTATCGCAAGATCCTGGGCTTCGTCCGGCAACAGCGCAACTACGACGTGTCCCTGCTATGGAACCAGCGCGTGCCCTTCGAGGCCGACGGAGCCGGCTTCGGCATCGAATTCTTCATGGGGCTGGGCCTGCGCCTGAAACGTTTCGAATACCTCGACCTCAGTCCGGAACTCGACGCGGACGCCTTGCGCGAGCAGGACGCCGCGCGCATGTTCAGCCTGCGCCGCGACGGGCTCTACCCCTTGCTGCCCCTGGGGATGCGCCTCTACTACCGGGTACGCTGAGGCGAAGTGGCCTCGCCGGCGTCAACGGGCCGCACGCAGGAAGTCAGCCAGCCGTACCATGCCGCCCGGGTTGTAATGGGCGTCGCATGCGAAGACCAGGGAACGCGGGTCGACCCCGGCGCCCCGCAGATGGCGGTAATACGAGAGGAAGCGGTGCGGACCCGGCCCGACCATGGCGGCGACGCGCGCCTCCAGCGCGAGATAGTCACGCTCCACCCCGGGGTCCTTGCCGGCCTGCAGCAGCAGGTTCAGGCCGGGCAGGTTCAGGAAGGTCACCGTGGCGCCCTGCCGCTCGGCCGTCTCGCGGATGCGGCGGATGTCGAACTCGAGGATGCGCAGATCGCGCGCGCCGTACTGAAGCTCTTCGGGGACCGTCTGCTGCAGCCCCTTGCGCACGACACGCATCACCCGGCTGGCATGTGTCAGATGGAAGAGTTTCGAGAGGGTGCCGCCCTCGACATTCGCCCAATAGTTGCGTACGCCCATGCGGACGAGCGGCCCCCTGCCGGCCGCCCGGGCCTCGCGGTACGAGGCCCAGCTGTAGCGCGAGCTGTCGGGCGACCCCTGGTAGACGATCTTGCCGAGGTCTGCCGTGTCGCCCCGGTACGGCCGGTAGCGCCTGTCGCCCGCAAAGTTCGAAGCGTAACGGCCGATGTCGTTCTCCAGGAAGTCGTTGGCCAGGTAGAGCACCACGAAGACCCTCCGATGCCGGAATCTGGCCGCGAAATGCCCGTAGATGAGGCTGTGCTGGGTGGTACCCACATATCCGGAGGAGCCCAGGTTCAGGACGGGCACACCGGTCGAACGGCCGTACAGGGCGGCGAGGGTCGAATCCTCAGCGAGCCCGTAGCCCTCGGTGAAGCTGTCGCCGACGAAGAAGACGGTGTTGCTGTCGGCAGGGTCCGGCAGCGCGCCCCGCGTGCCCTCCCCGTTGAACCGCATCAGCACATCGAAACAGGGCTTCCGGTGACGAAAGACGCTGTTGCGCGGATGCCAGGTCGACCAGGGATAGGCCGTATCGATGATATGCGGTCCCAGGGGGTCGTAGTCGGGCGCATAGCTGTCGTCCGACCCGATGTCGAGGTAGGTGGGCCATATGGCCAGATAGCCCGTATCGGGTCGCGCGAGTTTGACATAGGCCCAGGAGACCCCTTCCACCAGCAGCAGCAGGATGACGATATTGACAAGGCCGAGCCGGAGGTGCGGGAGGAACTTCATGTTGGACGGGTTGGATGCGGGTCGTGGATCTGGAGGGGGTCTGACGTGACAAAGTAAGCCATCCGTCGGCACAAGTTCAAGGAGGGGAGCTGCTCCGACCCCGGGTGCTACCGCTGAAGACGATCAGGTCCCGCAGAAGGTCCGGTAGCCGGCATCGAAGCCTTCGGGTACCCGATCGTCCGTCACCGGGCTTCCCGGGTTGCGGTCGTAAGGCCTGGCGAGCCGGTCGACAGCGGCCAGGAAGGGCGTGAGGTCGCCCTGCACCGCCGCTTCCAGCGCCTCTTCTACGAGGTGGTTGCGGGGGATGCGGGCGGGGTTCGCGCGGGCCATCAGGGCGTGGGCCGCCGTACGTCCCCCCGGCTGGCCTTCGACCCGTTCCTGCCAGGCGCGGTACCAGTCGGGCCGCGCCTGTCCGCCACCGAAGAGACGTCCTCCGGGACCGTCGGCCTCGAGGGAGAGGAAGGTGCCTGTCCAGTCGGACCGCGTCTCGGCCATCCAGGCCAGCAGCCCGTCGACGATGGGCCTGTCATCCGGCGTCCATGTCGCGAGCCCCAGCTTGCGCCCCATCATCGCCAGCCAACGGCCCAGGTAGCTGTCGGGGAACCTGTTCAGGAGGGCCTCCAGCCGCTGTACGGACGCCTCCTCCGGTCCGGGCATCAGCGGCAACAGGGCCCCCGCCAGCACGGCCAGGTTCCACTGCGCGATGCGCGGCTGGTTGGCGAAGGCGTAACGCCCCTGCGTGTCGATGGAGCTGAAGACGGTGTCCGGCCGGTAGGCGTTCATGAAGGCGCAGGGGCCGTAGTCGATCGTCTCGCCGCCGACGGACATGTTATCGGTGTTCATGACGCCGTGGATGAAGCCGACGCGCATCCAATGCACGACGAGGTCGGCCTGGCGGTCCATGACGGCCTCGAAGAGTCGGAAGGCCCGGTCCTCTTCTCCGGCCAGTGCGGGGTAGTGCCGGGTGATGGCGTGGTCCGCCAGCGCCTGCAGGTCTTCGACCGACCCGAAGCCGCGGGCGTATTCGAAGGTCCCCACACGGAGGTGGCTCGAGGCCACACGCGCCAGTACGGCACCTTCGTGGGTGCGTTCCCGATAGACCGGCTCGCCCGTACGCACCACGGCGAGGCTGCGTGTCGTAGGGATGCCCAGGTGGTGCATGGCCTCGCTGACCAGGTATTCGCGCAGCATCGAAGGGAGGGTGGCGCGGCCGTCGCCACGGCGCGAGAAGGGTGTTCGTCCCGAGCCCTTCAGCTGCAGGTCGTACCGGCCGCCGCCGGGCGCGACGACCTCGCCGAGGAGGATGGCACGCCCGTCGCCGAGCATTGTGAAATGCCCGAACTGATGGCCTGCATAAGCCTGTGCGAGGGGCTCGGCCCCCTCCGGCACCCTGTTGCCCGAAAGGATGGCCGCCCACTCGTCCGTCGGCAGGGCCTCCGGCCTCAAGCCGAGTTCCTGCGCCAGGCCCTTGTTGAAGACGACCAGCTGCGGAGCGCGCACCGGCGTCGGGGCCTGCCGCCGGAACAACGCCGCCGGAAGGGTGACATAGCTGTTGTCGAATCGCATCTCGCTGCGAAGTTCGGCATTCCGCCGCAGCGGGACGGAGTGGGCGTACCGGAAGATTTTACGGGAAGGGGATGCCCGATCGGCGGCGGATTGCCGACATTTGCCCAAACAACCCCCATGAAGAAAAAGAACCTCGTGAGCCTGTCGGTGGCCGCCATCTTCCTGGTGCTCGGCACGACAGGGATCCTGCTCTACCTCAAGCAGAAGCCGCACTATGTGGAGATGACGCACACGGTCTTCGGACTGCTGTTCGTCACCTTCGCCATCTTCCATATTGTCAACAACTGGGGCTCCCTGCGCGCCTATGCCCGGGACAGGCAGGCGGGCGGCATCCGCAAGGAACTGCTGCTCGTGTCGGGCGTCGCCGTCGTGATGGTCGCACTGGCCGCCACCGAGGTCCTGGAGCCCGTTGCCGAGTTCGGCCGCATCTTCGCGAAGCCCGCCAAGAAGGGCCCCGCCGGCATCACCTTCCAGGAACAACACACGCTCGACTCCGCCAACGGCCGCCCCGTCACCCTCATCCTGCAGAAACAGCCGGAGATGATGAAGGCGAGGCTCTCCGTCTCGCTGACAGACACCGCAGGACGGAACGCCATCACCCTCTATGATTCCGGAGAGGGTGGCGAAGGACAGCCCGCCCACCTCATGCTGCACACCCGCATCGCGGCCGAAGGGCCTTTCCGCATCGTGGTCCGTTCGGAATACGAGGGCGGCACCGGCATCTCCGAGACAACCATCGGCAAGCTGTCACCCGGTGTCCACCGCCTGACGTCGGGAGCGGGCACCGGACTGACGCGGGCGATGCTGGAAATGCCATAGTCCCGCACGATCGTCATTCCGGCTTGGCGGCCTGCTCCGTCCTGTTCTCGACGACGATCTTGGTGGCGCCCGCCCGCTCCTTCATGACCTCCTTGCCGACCTCCACGAGGTCCCTGCTCTGGTAGATCTTCATGGCCGTCGCGATGTCGATCGCCTGACGGGTCTGTTCGTCGAGGTCGAAGGTCAGCGTGATGAAGTTCAGCTGGATGCCCAGGGGCTTGAGGAGCTTGTTGCTCTCGTCCAGTAGCCTGTCCTCGAGTTCCGACTGGTCGAGCTCCACGATGTCCTCGTTGACGAAGAGGGCCTTGGCCACGTCCTTGATGCGCTTGTCGATCACCATGTTCTCGGCGCCCTCGAAGTTGGTGCCGATGGCGGCCTCGTCGTCGGCATCCGTATTGGCCTTGCCCAGGAACTTCGCCTGCTGGATGAAGGCGAGCGGCTCGACGATGGTGTAGTCGTAGTCGATATGGGTGACGGTCCGGACCTTGTCCTTCAGGTTCGTGATGAACCGGCTCTCCCCCTGCATCGGATAGTTGGGGATGACGACCTTCATGTAACAGGGGTTGACGCCCTTCCTGGGGACGGCCTCACCGGCCTTGATGCGCTCCCAGGTGACGCCGCAGTCGCCCGACACGACGACCTGCTGGTTGGACTTGGCATACGAACAGCCTTCCAGGAACAGGATCGCGATCGGCAGCCAGAGCACGGACAGCCGCGACAGATGCCGGCCCCACCGCAGCAGCGAGGCCAGTGCAAAAAGACTGAACACCATCACCACGGCACCCGTGAAGGGATTGTGCGAAAAGTAACCCGCCGTCACCATGCGGTAGTTCGCATAGCCGATCCCGACTGCGGCGATGCCCATCAGCGCAAAGGCCAGAAATCTTGACTCCTTCTTCATGATTCGAAAAATGAGTGAAAGAAAATGCGTATGATCCGCGCCAGGGCCGCAATGTATGGATGGCGTACGACATCCGTCGGGGGTCGGCCGGACACGAGACCCTAGGGAGACAGGGAAAGCGCATGAAAGGTTGCATCATGGCATGGCGACGCATCCGCTTGCGGTCGCGGCCGGCCTGCGCCACGGGGGGGTGCGGGGTTCGGGGGATCAGGACGCTCCGCCCTCGCGCGACTTGAGCCTCTCGTATTCCCTTTCGGCGAGCGACTGGCCGTTGCCGCCATAGGCGTCGATATAGGCGACCACCACGCCGATGCCCCACCCGAGGGTGACGTAGATGGGCCAGGTGGACGCGTTGACGCCCACATGCCGACCCAGGGTGACCCACCAGACGGCCCATAACAGGACGTTGACGGCGAGGTATACGGCGAGTCCCTTTTTGAATTCGGCACGCTTGCGGGCGAGCTTCCAAAGCCGCTTGTCGACGGGTTCCATACGGTCCATTTGGTATCAAGTTACGCAAAAAAACGCCCACTGTGGGCACCGACAGGGGAAGCCTGCAAGGGATCGACCTAGCCCGCCCCTGCCGGGAGGGCCGGCGCGATGCGGCCCACGAGGTCGTCCATGCGCACGAACTCGACCTCCCCGGCCAGGTCGTCGACCAGCCGGTGCAGGCGGTCCAGCAGTCGGCCCCCACAGCCGCGGACGGTGTAGGCGGGCAGTCCGAAGCCGCGCACGTCGGCGAACTCCCAGGGGTGGAGGTAGAGGCTGAGGTGGCCGTCGGTCCGCAGCGTATGCCGGCAGAGGTGGAGGTAGGGGCGGTAGGGATAGTTCTTGAAGGCCAGCCAGAAGAGCGGGAGCCGCAGGAAGGGCGTGACGGAGGCGGGCACCCGCGCGACCCCCTGCGAGACATGTACCTGCCGGGGCAGGTGCAGGTTGTTGTAGCGGCCGGGCAGCCAGGTGGGATGCAGCGAGGCATCGTAGCGATAGCCCGCCGAGGAGATGTCCGACATGGGCACCTGCCGCATGCGCGGCATCCGGAGGCCGGTGACCCTGGCGCCCGTGACCGCCTCGAGGCGCAGGCGCGACGCGCGCAGGTGCGACGTCTCGAAACGCGAATGGAAGTAGGTATGCGAGGCGATCTCGTGGCGCAAGGCCAGCGGACGCATGATGTCGGGGAAGGTTTCCGCGAAGTGGGCGGTCGTGAACAGCGTGGTGTGCAGGGCCGGCCGGTCCAGCAGGGGACGGATGCGCTCCAGCCCCTCGCGGCCCACCGACAGCTGACGGCCGGGGTCTATCGCATGACCGTACTCGAGGGGCATGTCGAACTCCTCGACGTCGAAACTCAGCTGTACCAGCGCCCTCACAGGTTCGTATCCTTGACGATGTAATGCGGCCGCTGCTTCGACTGGTAGAAGATCTTGGCGATGTACACGCCGATGATGCCGAGGATCATCAGCTGCAGCCCGCCGAAGAAGACGATGGTCACCAGGATGGACGACCAGCCGGGGACGTAGTGGCCCGACCAGAGCGCCCAGACCACATACGGCAGGTAGAGGAGGGACAACAGCGAGAAGGTCACCCCCATGTAGGCCGACAGGTAGAGGGGCTTGGTGCTGAAGGAGGTGAACCCCTTCAGCCCGAAGCCGATCATCCGGCGGTAGCCGTACTTGGTCTCGCCCGAATGGCGGGGCGAGGGGTCGTAGTCGATGCTCACCTGCCGGAAGCCCATCCAATTGACCAGTCCGCGGTAGAAAAGGTCGTACTCGCCGAAGTCGCGCAGCCTCGCGATGGCGTTGCCGCTGAGGAGGCGGAAGTCGGCGGAGCCCGCTTCGAGGCGGATGTCGGACACGGAGTTCATGAACCGGTAGAAGAGTCGCGAGGTCGTCCGCTTCATCAAGCCCTCGTGTGCCGAGGGCCGGCGCCGGGTCCGCACGATGTCGTAACCCTTCTCGTACCAGGCGAGCATCTCGCCGATCAGTCCGGGGGGGTGCTGCAGGTCGCAGTCCATCATGATCAGCACCTCGGCGTCGGCATGGTCGAGCCCGGCCTTGATGGCGTTCTGGTGGCCGAAGTTGCGGGAGAGTTCGATGAAGCCGACGCGGGGGTCCGCGCTGGCGAGGTCGCGGATGCGCTCGATGGTGTCGTCGCTGCTGCCGTCGTCCACGAAGAGGATGCGGTAGTCGTAGACGCTGGCGTCGAGGGCCTTGCGGATCTCCTCGTAGATGGGTCGGATGTTGCCGGATTCGTTATGCGCGGGCAGCAGCACCTGGAGCGACATGTGCGGGGGTTTCGGTGACGGGGCGCAGCCGCCAGAGCAGGTCCCGGGTGATGGCCAGCCAGGCGAGCACGCAGGGCAGCGCCTTCAGGGCGTAGCGGTTCACCCAGGCCTTCTTGATGCTGCGGGGGAAGAGGTCGGTGGGCGATAGGATCGTCAGCACCACCAACAGCACCAGCAGGGCGACCTGTGCAGGGGATGGCGATGCGAGCCCGGCATACCAGATGGCAAAGCCGGTCACGGCGATCACATAGGTGGGGGATTCGGAGGAGGTGCTGAAGATCACGATGCCGATCAGGACCTGCGCCAGGTAGGTGAGCCGGTACCGGGCATCGTCATACATCCCGCGACGCCACAGCGGCGCCAGCGTCAGCAGTCCCCCCGGCACGATGACCCATAGGTTCGACATGCCCGTCCAGCCGCTGACCCGGCGGACCAGGCCCATCGCCGAGAGGTCCTGCATCCCATCGGTCAGGTTGGTGCGGATGTTCTCGCTGTTCTTCCCCAGGATCCGGAGGTACCAGTCGCCGTACGACCGGAGGATGAACTCGGGGTCGGAATAGAGCATCGGCAGGCATACCAGCAGGACCGTCGCGCCGGCCAGGGCGACCGCCATGCCGCGGTACCGCCCCCGGAACGGGATGAACAGCACGCCCAGGATGCCGTAGAGCTTCACCAGGGCACCCCCCGCGATGAGCAGCGCGGCGGCGAATGCCCGCCCCTCGGCCATCCACACGAAAGCCAGGAGCATCCAGGCCGTGAGCATCGGGTTGAACTGCTGGTTCTGGATGGCGCCGGTCATCTCCACCAGCACGATGGCCGCCACCGTCAGCCGCGCCCGTTCCGTCATGGGCAGGCGCAGGATGGCGTAGCCCAGCGACAGCGCGTTCGCCAGCCCCCAGCACACCATCCCCAGCACCCGCGGCAGCAGGGCGAAAGGGGCGATCAGCAGACTGAAACTGGGCCCGTAATGGTTCTGGTACAGGTGTTCGGACGGATAGAAGGCGTAGAGGTCGGTGCACGCCACGACATGCCGGAAGACACCCGCATAGATGAGGAAGTTGTTGTATGCGGATGGCCCCAGGGCATGCTTGACCAGCGTCACGGCCACCGGCAATGCCAGCCACAAGACCATGAGGCCCACCCGCAGCCTTGGCGAACCCAACCCGGCATCATGTGCGGTCTGCAATCAGAGAATTTACGGAAAGGTAAAAAAAAGGGCTGATACCGATGAACGGGCAAAAAAAGGGCTGAGCGGAGCAAGAAAATTTAAAAATGGGCATCATTGCACGATGGTATCGCCGGCATTCCCCATATTGCGTCATGGACAGGCAACTGCTCGACACATACCGCAGGCTGGAGCTTGAGCATTGGTGGTTCCGGGTGCGGGCGGGCATCCTGTCCGACGGCATGGAACGGATCGCGGCGGGCAGGACCGGCCTGCGCATCCTCAACGTCGGTGCGGCCACGGGGAGGTCCACCGAACTCCTCCAGCGCTTCGGGACGGTGAAGTCGATCGAATACGACGAGCCCAGCTACCGCTACTGCCGCGACGTGCTGCAGATGGACATCGACCACGGGTCGATCACGGTATTGCCGTATGCGGACGACGCCTTCGACGTCGTCTGTTGCTTCGACGTGATCGAGCACGTCGGGGAGGACCGGAAGGGCATGGATGAGCTGGTGCGGGTCTGCGCACGCGGCGGAGTGGTATTCCTCACCACCTCCGCGTACATGTCGCTCTGGAGCGACCACGACCGGATCAACCACCATGTCCGTCGGTATGTGCTCGACGACTTCCGGGGCTACCTGCGTCCATATCCCGGCGACTGGCTGCGGGCGACCTACTACAACGCCCTCCTCTTCCCTCCCATCTGGCTGGTGCGGATGGCCCAGCGCCTCCTGCCCCGCAAGCGCTACGAAGACCTGCGGCCCGACAACGAATTCATGCAATCGCCCCTGACCGACCGCCTCTTCGGCGCCATCTTCGGCCTGGAGCGGCATCTGCTCCGGCATGTCGACTTCCCCTTCGGCGTCTCGCTCATCGTCGTCTGGCGCAAGGCCCCGGCTTAGGCGGATGCACCCTCCAACACCGTCGCTCAGTCTTCGGGGCCCTGGTCGAAATGCTGCAGCGCTTCGCGCAGCCGTCGGATGTGCTTCCCGAACATCCACCAGATGTAGGCGCGGGCCAGGAGGTAGATGAGTCCGGTGAACAACAGCGTCAGCACGAAGGCCACGGCGACGAACACCCAGACGGGCACCTCGGCCGTACCGGATGGCGGCACCGCCCCTTGCATCTGCGTGGGGAAGAGATATTCCAGCAGGATCATGTAGATGGTGAAGAACAGGGCGAAGCCCACGCTCAGGTACAGGTACTTCCGGCTGTAGGCCTGCAGGATGTCCAGCAGTGATGCGAGATGGTCGCGAACGGAGGGGCCGGACCGAAGGTGCTCGTCGATGCGGCGGATCACCTGACGGAGTTTGACCATCAAGGCGACCATGCAGACAGCGGCCGTGATGTTGAAGATCCGGATGGCCGTCGAGGGGTGCCTATGCGCCTGGATGGCGATCAGGCAGAGGGCGGCCACGTAGAGGCCGAACTCGATCCACAGGTTGCGGCGCAGCCGCAGCAGCATCGAATGGGAACGGGGGGGCCGCCCGTCAAGGTCGGGCAGGCCGGCACCGACAGGCCCCTCCAGGCGTCGGTTGAGTTGTGTTTTCAGGTCTTCGAGTTCCATGTCAAAGCGTTGTGTCGGGTTCTTCACAATCCTCCCGCAGCCGTTTCCGGATGCGGTTCAGCCGAACGCCGACGTTGACGCGGGTCATCCCCATGACGGACGCGATCTCCTCGTAGCTGCAGTCGTCCAGGTACAGCAGCACGATGGCCTTGTCGACGGGCGAGAGCCGGTTGATCGCGGCGTACATGCGTTCGGCCTGTTCCGCATAAGGGTCCTCCGGCGGATGCAGCCGCATCGAGATATCGGCCGGGTCGGCCTGGCGCCGACGCCGCTGCCGCCGGAAATAGGTGATGGCGGTGTTCAACGCCACACGGTACAGCCATGTCGGGAAACGCGACTCGGCCCGGAAGCTGGGATATGAGCGCCAAGCCTGGCAGACGATCTCCTGGAACAGGTCCTGCCGGTCGTGCAGGTCGTCCTGATAGATTCGGCAGACCTTGTGGATGATCCGCTCATGTGCCTGCAACTGGGCCAGGAATTCCTTGTCGGGTGACATCTTGGGGCGTCTGCTGCATGTGTCGCACAGTACAGGCCTTCCTTACAGGCCGCAGCCTGGTCCGGTCATCCGCCCGACGCATGCCTGGCCTATTCCGACGAACAAGGAAGGAGCTATCCGTGTTGATAAGAATCGGATGAGAATTTCATCCATAGGTGTATGTTTATCCCCATTCGTGTAATTTTACAAGGTTTTCGTCGTCAATAAGCTACACAAATCAATACTTATTCAAATGCCGGGCAGAATCATTCGCAAACGTCGGGAGGAGTTGGGGTTTTCCCAGCAGGAGATGGCGGAGAAGCTCAACATGAGCCAGAGCACGTACAGCCGAATCGAGGCCAAGGATGAAGACCTCACCATACGCCAGCTCAAGCTCATCGCCGAAGTCCTCAACGTGACCCTCGCCGACCTGCTGCCGGACGAATTGATCGTCGTCAACCACCACTTGGGGTCGGGTGACGATCGTACGGCATGACGGACATTCCCCCCGGGAAGTAACGCGTGACCGACACCCATGCCATTGGTGAACCGAAAGCAACTCCTGCTGTACGCGTGTGCCATGACGCTGGCATTCATTTCATTCGTCTATCCCGATAGCGGCCCGAGCCCCCTCACACCCCTGATCTTCAGCATGGCCTTTCGCCCCTTCGACGGCGGCCTCCCCTGGAAGGACCGCCCGAAAAGCCTGCGGGTGGCCGAGGTCCTGCGATTGGCCCTCACCTTCGGCCTCATGGTATTCGTCCTCGTCAGGGCATGGCCTTGGTACGATTGACCGGGATGCCTGTGAACGCCAACCGGCCCTGCCCGGATGGATCAATCCAGGGCCCTTGCCGGGGATGCTCCATCTCCGCATGACCCGTACAGGTATCGATGGGAATGTGTCAGGTAGGTGGCCGGGGAGGGAATGCTCGTACAGAATATGGTCAAGTAAGAAAAAAACAGGGTCGGCCGTGGAAACGGCCGACCGTCGACGATTGCTTGCCATATGAAAAAAACGTTCGTTGCGGTTTCGGAATGTGCCAGGGGACGCATTGGTGCGTCATCACGCCGGTTGCATATTCAAATGTACGGAGGTGGTGCAAGCGCAGGAAAATCGTTTAAGCCGTTTTTTGTGACTTCCAACCCCTGTCCGGGAGCCTGAACATGAGTTCTGTAGCGGCTTTCGGAACCTCACCGCCTTGTTCTCCACCTGCTTCTGGCGGAATGGCCTTGGGCACATCGGTCCGGTTTCAGGGGATGCGGGCGGGCCGGGCCTGCGCCATACGTTCGGCTGCACTTCTGCGACCGGGCGGGCAGGAGGTTGCTTTCCATTCGGTATTTTGCAGCTATGCTTAGGTGCAGTTTGGCCATGTTGGGCATGGGTTTGCTGATGGGTGTTACGGTCCGGGGCCAATCCCCCGCGGCGAGGCCGGGTGCAGCCTCCGATACGGCGCCATGGCCACGGGTATCGCTGGAGTCGGTCGTGGTGAAGGGCCGCAAGCCGCCGGTGCAGTTCCGGCTGGACCGGCAGGTTTTCCGGGCGGCCGAGTTCGGCGGGGCGATGAACGGCAATGCGGTGGATCTTGTCCGGAATCTGCCCTCGGTGTCGCTCGACGGCCAGGGCAACCTGCAGATGCGGGGGACGACCTCCTTCCTGGTGCTCCTCAACGGCAGGCCGACGCAGGGTGAGCCTGCCTTCATCCTGTCGCAGATACCGGCGGGGCAGGTCGACCGTGTGGAGGTCATCTCGCAGCCGGGCGCCGGCTACGACGCCGACGGCCGGGGCGGCATCCTCAACATCATCACCCGGACGGCCCCGGAACAGGGCTGGGTGGTGCAGGCGAGCCTGATGCAAGGCGCCCCTTCGCTGCAGGGCTTCGGCAACACGCGGTATACGGACCCGGTGCGGCGGTCGGGCGACCTGTTGCTGTCGTGGCGCAACACCGCCTGGGAGTTCGGGGCGGGTCTCAACGGGCTGCGCAACGACATGTCGGGCTATCGCATCGGCGAGGTGGAGACAAGGCTGCCCGGGCGTACCACGCGCTTCCCTTCGGAAGGGGAGCGCAGCTTCCGGCGGCGCAACCGCGGCGCACGGCTGTCGCTGGCCTGGGAGCCGGACGCCCGCAACCGGGTGGAGGCGGCTGTCTACGCCGGAAGCCGCTTCCAGAGCCGGGTGGCCGACCTCGACTACGACGTCCTCCGCATCGACGATGCAGGCGGTCGGCGCCACTTCCGCTATTTCAACGAAAACACGCAGGACAAGGAGGGCGTCTTCACCCTGGCCAGCCTGGGCAGTTCGCACAAGATGGGCAAGGGCTCCACCCTGCTGCTCTCCGGGCAGTACGAAGGGGCCGACCTCGAAGGGCGTACGACCAACCGCAACCTGGCCGCCAGGGGTTCTTCCTCAGACTACCAGACGACCGTCAACCCCAGCCGCAACCCGCTGCACGCCTATCGGCTGAAGGCCGACGTCATCACGCGCAAGGGAAGCCTTAGCTGGCAGGGCGGCTACCAGTTCAGGCACGACGACCAGCGGGGCGACTTTGCCTACGACTACCGCGACCTCGGCCAGACGGCCTTCCGGCGCGACCCCGCCTTCTCGGGCACCCTGCGCGTCGCCAACCACATCCATGCGGCCTATGGCCAGGCATCCGGCGACAAGGGCGCCCTTTCCTGGCAGTCGGGACTTCGGGCGGAACGCCTCCACCGCAGCCTCGAATCCTCCGTCGCACCCCGTGAGGAACTGCGCATGCTCAACCTCTTCCCCTCCGTTATCCTGCGATACCGAACGGCCGAGGGCTCGACACTCAGGTCGTCCTTCACCCGCCGTGTCCGGCGCAGCAGCCACTTCGAGCTGAACCCCATCCCCGAGCGTGAGCACTCCGAGACGCTGGAACAGGGCGACCCCCGCCTGCTGCCGGAGCTGACGGGCACCTGGGAGGCCGGCTGGGAACGCCGGCTGACACGTGGGAGCCTCACCTTCGCCGGCTACCACCAACGCATCCGGAACCCCGTGCAGCGGGTCAACGGCGTGTTCAACGACACCATCCTCGACAGGGTCTACACCAATGCCGACAGGGCCCTGCAGACAGGCCTCGAGGCGAACCTCGACCTGCGGCCGGGCAAGGTCTGGCAACTGCTGCTGGGTGCCAACGTCTACCGCTTCGACATCCGGGGTGCGGTGCCCGACAAGCCCGGCATCCGCCGCAACGGCAGCTGGGTGATGAACCTCAACGCCACCCAGACGCTCAGCTTCAAAGGGGCATGGTCGGCCCAGCTCACCCTCAACTGGCTCACCCGGCGGGCCACGGTGCAGGGCGTCGACGGTCCGTTCATCACCCCCAGCCTCACCCTGCGCAAGAGCACCGGTGACGGACGGTGGACATTCCTCGGCCAGTGGCTCTACATGGACGCCGGCCTCGGCTTCGCCAACCGCCAGCGGATCTCCACCTCCGGCCCCGAGTTCCGGACCACCACCCTGTACATCTACGAACCCGACCAGGTCCAGTTCTCCGCCTCCTTCAACCTGCGGCGGAAGAACCGCAACCCCACCCTTCCGCAGAGCGAGATGGCCGAGAAGGAATTCTGAGGGCCGTCCAGACGTCGGCACGCCGTGGGCGACGGTCGCCCGTTTGGCCTACCTTCGCTAGGCCCCATCCCGGCGGAAGGAACCGGGGTGGACATCCGTTCAGCCCATGGATGCATACATCATCGACGGCCTGCGCACGCCGATAGGCGCCTTCGGCGGGAGCCTCGCAACGGTCCGGACGGACGACCTCGCGGCCCATGTGCTGCGGGGGCTGATGGCGCGCAACGCACAGGTGCCGCCCGAAGCCATCGACGACGTGGTGATGGGTTGCGCCAACCAGGCCGGCGAGGACAACCGCAACGTGGCGCGCATGGCCCTGCTATTGGCCGGCCTGCCGCAGACGGTGCCCGGCGAAACCGTCAACCGGCTCTGCGCCTCCGGGATGTCGGCCGTCGTCCATGCCGCCAGGGCCCTGCACTGCGGCGACGCCGCGATCGTCGTCGCCGGCGGCGTCGAACACATGACCCGCGGACCCTACGTGGTCTCGAAGAGCAGCCGCCCCTTCGGCAACGACGCCCGGATGTACGACAGCAGCTTCGGCTGGCGCTTCGTCAACCCCCGCATGGAGGAGCGCTACGGCGTCGAGGCCATGGGCGCCACCGCAGAGAACCTGGCGGAGAGGTACGACATCGCCAGGGACGACCAGGACCGCTTTGCACGCCGCTCCCAACTACGGGCCGCCGCCGCGCGCGACAGCGGCCGCCTCGCAACAGAGATCATCGCCGTCGACATCGCCGGCCCTAAAGGCGCCGTCAGCACCTTCCGCCACGACGAATTCATCAAACCCCACACCACCCTCGACGGACTCGCCGCCCTCCGACCGGCGTTCCGGACGCCGGGCGGCACCGTGACGGCCGGCAACGCCTCCGGGCTGAACGACGGGGCCGCCGCCCTGCTCCTGGCAACGGAAGCGGCCGTCGGCAGCTACGGGCTCACGCCGAAAGCCCGCATCATCGCCAGCGCCGTCACGGGCTGCGAACCCCGCATCATGGGCATCGGCCCCGTCGAGGCCTCCCGAAGGGCCCTCGCCAAGGCAGGCCTCTCACTCGACGACGTCGGCGTCATCGAACTCAACGAAGCCTTCGCCGCACAATCGCTCGCCTGCCTCCGGCTGTTGGGACTGGCGGACGACGACCCGCGTGTCAACCCCAACGGCGGCGCCATCGCCCTCGGCCACCCCCTCGGCATGAGCGGCGCCCGCATCACCCTCTCCGCAACCCTCGAACTGCACCAACGCCGAGAACGCTACGCCCTGGCCACCCTCTGCGTCGGCGTCGGACAGGGCTACGCCCTCGTCCTGGAACGCATGTGAAGCCGGCAAAAAAGAACAACTCCGGCCCTCGCCTGTTACACCCATCTCTCAGCACAAAACCAAAACGGACATCATGAGAACCGCCCGACTGTTGCTCTCCGCACTCCTCCTGGCCGCGACCCTCACCGCCGGCGCCCAGTCGCAGGAAGCGCCCGACTATTTCACCGGCAAATGGACCGTCCTCGTCAAGGGCACCCCCAACGGCGATGTGAAGCTCGTCCTCTCCATCGAGAAGAAGGACACCGCCCTGGCCGCCGTCGTGCTCGACACCACCGGTGGCGAATTCGCCAAGGTCGACAGGATCGTCCGCAAAGACACCACCCTGACGGCCTACTTCAGCGCCATGGGCTATGACCTCTACCTCGAGATGACCCGCAAGGACGACGACCACATGACCGGCAACCTCGTCGGCATGTTCGAGGCCGAGGCGACCCGCATCCGCGAGAGTGGCGAGAAGAAGTGAGCGTACCGCGACCACCCCGCCGACACGACGCGGTCTAGGCATCCTTGCTGTACAGCCCGCCATGCCCCGGGGCCACTGTGCCCGGGACCGGCCTGCCTTGCGTATTTCCCATACCCCGTGACCCTGCAACACGGGACACCCCCACGCGCCTTACCTTAGGGGACGGAGAAAGCATGACCTATGAAGGTTGCGGGAAAACACATCGTCCTCACGGGGGGCGGCAACGGCATCGGAAGGGAGTTGACACTGCAGTTGCTGGGTGCGGGTGCGCGTGTCACGGCCGTCGACAGGGACGGCGACGCCCTGCAGGAAACGGTTCGACGGGCAGGCGACCGGAAGGATCGCCTGCAGGTACGGGTGGTCGACATCACCGACCGGAACGCCGTAGAGATCTTATGCGCCGACATCCTCGCGCACCAGGGTCCCGTCGACGGACTCATCAACAACGCCGGGATCATCCAGCCCTTCGTCGGCGTGGCGGCGCTTGACATGGCCAGGATCGACCGCGTGATGGCCGTCAACTTCTATGGCACGGTCCACTTCGTGAAGGCACTCCTCCCCCACCTCCTCACCCGGCCCGAAGCGCATATCCTCAACGTATCGAGCATGGGTGGCTTCCTGCCCGTGCCCGGACAGACGGTCTACGGCGCCTCCAAGGCGGCTGTCAAGCTCTTCACCGAGGGGCTGCACGCCGAGTTGGCCGACACGAACGTGCGCGTCACCCTGGCCCTGCCGGGCGGCGTCGATACCGACATCTCCCGGAATTCGGGTGTCGAAAGGCCGGCAGCGGCCTCCGGCGGGAAGGATGCCATCCCGATGCTCCCCGTCTCCCGGGCGGCGGCCCTGATCATCGACGCGATGCAGCAGGACCGCTACCGGGTGCTCGTCGGCAAGGATGCCCGCACCCTCGACCTGTTCTACAGGCTGAACCCGGCCGCCGCTGCCCGGATGATACGCCGCAAGATGAAGGGGCTGCTCGGCGGTCCCGAAGGCCGACCCTGAACCCTGGCACGGAACCCCGGAGGCCGCGCGCTTCCAAAGGCCACCCGGGCTACACATACTTTCCCCGACGCGTCGGACGTTGGGGAGGCCATCACCCCACATCCGCCCATGGCGGAACCCAGCCTCAGCCCATGCTCCACAAGACACTCCTCGCACTCACGCTGCTCGCCGCAACGCCGCCTTTGCACGCAGCCGACGCTCCATTGCAGGCCCGCGACACCCTGCCCCCGCCCGGCCGGCGGACACTGCCGGGCGCCCGGCCCGACACCCTCGGCGACACGTCCAGACCCGTACCGCCTCAGCCGGCAGACACCAGCCGGCAGCCCCTCCGCGACAGCATCACCATCCTCGGCGTGGGCGACATCATGCTGGGCACCGACTTCCCCTCCCCCCGTTACCTTCCGCCCGACGACGGCGCCCATCTCCTCAAACCCGTGACCGCGTTCATCGAAGAGGCCGACGTGGCCTTCGGCAACCTGGAAGGAACCCTCCTGTCGGGCAACCACCCCGGCAAGAAATGCCGAGACACGCTCGTATGCTACGCCTTCAAGATGCCCGAACACTACGTCCGATACCTCAAGGCGGCAGGCTTCGACGTCCTCAGCATCGCCAACAACCACATCAACGACTTCGGGGAGAAAGGCGCCCGTAACACCGTCGAGATCCTGCTACAGGCCGGCATCCACCACGCCGGACTGACCTCATGCCCCACGGCCGTCTTTCGACACGGAGACCTGACCATCGGCTTCACCGCCTTCGCGCCCAACACCGGGACGATGAACTTCAACGACCATGCCCGGGCCGCCCGCATCGTACAGGCGCTCGACTCCACCTGCGACATCGTGGTCGTCTCCTTCCACGGAGGGGCGGAAGGCGCCACCAAGAACCGCGTCACTCGGGAAGACGAACTGTTCGTAGGCGAGAACCGCGGCAACCCCTACCGCTTCGCCAGGGCCGTCATCGATGCCGGGGCCGACATCGTCTTCGGCCACGGACCGCATGTCACCCGCGCCATCGACCTGTACCGCGACCGGCTCATCTGCTACAGCCTCGGCAACTTCGCCACGTATGGACGCTTCAACCTGTCCGGCATCTCGGGCGTGGCACCGATGGTGCGGGTGACGGTGAACCGAAAGGGGGCGTTCAGGTCGGCGCTGATCCATTCCATCCACCAGCCGGGCGAGGGCGGCCCCGTGCCCGACGACCGGCAGCGGGCCCTCAAGGAGATCGTACGGCTCACCCGCAGCGACATCCCGGAAGCGCCGCTGGACATCTCGGCGGACGGGGTGGTCCGCAAGCGGCAGCCGGCAGATGGCAGCGGGAAGGTCGCTGCAGGTCCGATGCAGAAAAGCACGACTGACAGGAGACAATGACCCCGGTCGTGCCAGCCGTCGCGACAGCCCAGCGGGCTATTTGCCGAAGAAGGTAGCCAGCACGCCCAGGAAGACGAGGATCCCGCCGATCAGCATGACCCAGGAGAGGGGCTTGCCGCGGGGCTCTTCGTTCTCTTCGAGGAGTATGAGTTTCTCCGGCACTTCGTAGTTCGAATCCTTCAGCAGCCGCAGGGTCTCCGCGTCGATCTCGTCGGCACCGACCTTGACGGTGCCGCGGAGGGTGAGGCCCGTCTTCATGTAGGCCTCGGAGGAGAGGTCGACGATATCGTCCAGGCAGGAATGCCCTTCGGCCTGGCCGTTGATGCAGTCGGGGCGGTACTTCTCCTTGTCGCGCTTCACGACGGCCAGGACGGCGGTCGTCTGCGTCGAGTCCTTGTCGAGGATGGCATTCACCATCTGAGAGATGAATTCCCCCTTGGTCATGATGGGGAAATAGACCTCACGAGCCGCATCGGGCTTGTCCTTGGCGTAATCGTAAACGATGACGGAGGTCGCGTAGCAGTCCTTCAGCTCGAGGTAGCGGTTGTCGCCGACGCCCTGTTTGGCGACATCCGACAAGGACATCTTCACGAGCTCCTGGTTGCCGCCGATACCTTCGTAACCGGCGTAGGCGAGGGCCGCCGCCCCGAGCAGGAAATAGATGCGCATGGGTTTGAACGTAAGGTGAAAGGGATGATGGCACCTCAATATAAGCGGTTACCGTGAGACGGCAACGGGCAGGTGTCGATTTGTCCGAACAGGGGGAGGATGGCCACTCGGCATGCGGTCCGCATCGGGGAAGGCCGCCGAACAAAAAGTCCCGCACTTTGTGCAGGACTTTTTTTGATCGTTCCCAAGACTGGATTACTTTCAGTGATCCTTTACGACTTACGGGGGGGCTTACCAACAAAAAAGTCCTGGCTCGCTTCGCTCACCCGGCCTTTGTATTTGTGCCCAAGACTGGATGCTGTGTTCAACCGATACTGCCCTACCCACTCATTTTAGCATAGAGCCAAAAAAACCAACAGATAAATTAGTTGTCTATGAGTAAATTTGAATTTAATTCATTTCTGTATTGTCATTCTTTTTTCGTCTGACACTTATGAAATAGAGCATGAAACCCGAAATGATAGCAATTAAACCTAAAGCTGAAAATACCCGTAGTACCCAATTGTTAATGTTGTCTCTTTCTTTATAGTCCATGGTATGGAGCATCCACAAAAAGTCAAACACCCGCCAACGGTTATTACGAAAGCTTTGTACAGTACCCATTTCGGCAGAAACATAAACTGTACTGTTGATATTCCCCTTGAATGTTATGGCGTATGCAGGTAGTGGTTTTTCCCTGTATTCATGATGTCCATTAGTTTCTGAAATAAATTTCACAGATGCCGGCTCCTCCGGATGTTTCAACCGGCTTTTGGCAACAGCGATGGCTTCCGGTTCTGTAAGCGCTTCTTTTAATTCACCAGTGATTGCCTTGGCCAAAACTGTTTTAATCCTTTGAGTGTTATGAAAACTTACCTGGTAGTATGGGTGCCCTAATAAATCAATTAACTGTACAGATTTAAGATATTGTATGGTGTGCTTTTTCTTTACTTCATTTATGACACTGCCTGGCGAAACATAATTACCGGTTAATATCAAAGCAGGCTCTTCTTTACGAACGTCTTCGCCTCTGATTTCCTTAATATTTGTCCAGCTAAAATACAGGCCACCCAGGGTCCAAAATAGAAATTGAATCCCAAATATTACACCCATATAACGGTGTGCCTTTCTGATGAGTTTATGTGCTTTTGCTTTAGTCATTTATGAGGGCCTTTAATTTTTTATTTTTCAAGATTGTAATATTCCTACTTTATTTGTGCAACTTCACCACCAAAATCTTATTATTGCTAACGCAAATAAGTAAATTGATATAATATATTAAACAACAGTTTTGAATGGCACCACTATTTTTACTTTTTCCCAAAGAATTTCTATGCTGCCGCTATTATCAGTTTGATTGTTTACAGCATACGTCAATCTTTGCGTCAGTACATTTTCCTGTGGCTTAACGACAAACCTCAACACATCTTCTTTGTCAGAATAATGATCAGCTAAATGTTGTTCATAATTTTTGTTTAAAATAAAAATCCATTCTTTTTCACCGGGTATGGTGAATATAGCGTAAGTGCCAGCTTCTACTTTCTTATTATCGATGGTGATGGCATTATTCAATGTGATTTTTGTGGCTGCATGAGCACCGGTTACCCAAACGGTATTGTAGGGTACCAAACCTCCCCATATTATACGGCCTTTTACACCCGGCGAAGAGTAGGAAATATGCAGATGCGTATTACCTACGGTTTTCATCGCCACCCTCGGTACACTTTTCTTGATCGTATCTACCGCAATGATCCCATTGTTTACACTGTCTGCGTAGCCAACTCCTGATTTTGCTTCATGCTGCATGTGGCTGTTTTCGTTTTTCATCTGTGCATTGCCAGTTTTATTTTTACAAGCCACAAATAAAGCGGCGGATAAAAAAACAGTAATTATAGCTAACTTCATTATACTTATTTTTAAGATGTTAATACTCAGAAAAGTTTTTATTGTTAATAAATTCTTGATCGGAAAGCGTTTTTAAAAAGGCAATCAGATTTTTCTTTTCTTCCTCCGTTAAGTCAATGCCCAAAGAACCATCATTTTTATGAAAAACAGCATCTATCGTTTCGCTGGGTTTCATCCCATTTGTATAATGTTCTAATACTTCTTCCAGGGTACTCAAACTGCCGTTATGCATATAAGGAGCTGTGTATTCAACGTTACGGAGTGTAGGAACTTTAAATTTCCCTATATCAGTTTCTTGCAAAGAAATTTCCTGTCGTCCTTTATCATAACGAAAGTCATTTGTTATGCCATTATTTCTGTAACTGCCATCAGTAAATAAATCAGAGCATGGCAACTGCTGCATTTTTGTTTGAAAACGGCTAAGCCATTCAACTCTTTGGCATTTAGGGTTTCACCTTCGTTTCTTACATATTTATCGTACCGGCTGTTGGCCGAAATCATTGCAGCCATAAATTGAGAGAAGGCCTGTAAAAACTCTTTAGAAGTAATGGAGTCAACCTTAAACGCCTGTTTAAAAAGATACCGGTAGTTTGAAGACTGATTGAGTTTTCTAAGCACATTATCCATTTTTTCATCCATCTCAATGCGGTTTTCAATAGGATTCACTGGCACCATATCCAAATGATGTACCCCGCCATCCCAAAAAAATGTTTTGTAAAATAGGGCATTAAAAATAGGAAGGGTATTTCTGCGTCCATGCAAATTGTCTACACCGTGGCTAAAATCATGACCGGCCTGTATAAATGCGGCCGACTGCTGATGACAGGAGCCGCATGAAACATTACTATCCCTTGAAAGTATTGGTTCATAAAAAAGTTTTCTCCCCAGTTCAAACCCTTCCTCTGTTACCGGATTTATAGTCAAGTCATAAACGGGAGAAGGAAAATTAGATGGTATTTGAATTTGCAGTACGCTGGGGTTATGCATCAACACAAATGAAGATGCTACTATTGTCACCAGCATTGCAGTTACAAAAACAAATTTTCTATTCCTCATTGTTCCTGCATTACTTGATACTATCAATACTGCCTAACTTAAATCCGCTCATATAATTTTCTGATATTTTTACCGATAATTCGCCCCACATTACATGTGAGTTTTTAGCTAGTAACACATTCGTTTTTTGCTTGAACAATTCGGCCATATCAACATTTATATTCACAGTTGGTGCATTTTTATTAAGAGAAATTACCTCTTCAAAATCAAATGTCTTGGCTCTGATATTATTGATGGTAGCAGATTTAAAACCACCAAAACCACCAATATGGTAATAGAAATTATTAGACAATGAATCCGGAATTACAGAAGATTTTCCTTAAAACTTTAGAAAGATATAGCCTGAATTCCATGCCCAATACATGCCTTTTGCCGTACCAGCCACATCTAATGTACCAGTTCTTTTACTCACATCCATTGTGTTTCGGGCACTGTCAACTCCAATTAAAAAACTGATGGACTTGTATTTTCCTTTTGGCAAATTGTGTAGCTGAATTCTTTGTGAAGCAGCATCGCTATGCCTGATAAGGAAGTAACTGCTGTCCTGTGGTACTACATATTCGCTGCCATCTTTCAGAGTGAGTTTTATATTACTAATAAAATAGTTGAGTGTTTTTACTATGAATTTTTCGCCATGAGCATTAGTATATTCTTTACCAAAAACCAATGGCTCGTTATAAAATAGATGATTGAATTGCAGCGTGAATGTCCCTCCGTTTTTTTTTTCAACCGATGGAATAAAACACATAAACAAAGTTGCAATGAAGAGGCTTGCCGTTATATATTTTACTTTTTTCAATTTAAAATTGATTTTTGAATTAATGTTCCATACATTTTCCCATAATTTCATGAAAGCGGTCATGCAAAGAAAAAATGGCTTCTTTCAGTTTCGCATCCGTTTGTTTTAATTTTACCAATTTTGCTAAAGCAAAAGACTCCTTTTCTAATTTAGCAACCAGTTCTTTCATTCCGAGATTATTGAAACTTTCCGGAATTACAGACTGGCTAAGCAGTTTTGCTTTTTCAGACAATAAAGCTGCATTTGCTTTTGTGGGTTCAATATTTCCTTCTTCTGCCGGATGAAATGTTTTAGACATTACCGAGTGATAATCATCC
>Ga0172376_10002235_pt1 | contig 23925 bp, 15 predicted proteins | sample Lak35m_FD_121114 | JGI IMG/M metagenome (GOLD analysis project Ga0172376, IMG submission 121114) | Freshwater microbial communities from Kabuno Bay, South-Kivu, Congo - kab_092012_35m | ecosystem: Environmental > Aquatic > Freshwater > Lake | place: Democratic Republic of the Congo: South-Kivu...
CACAATATTCTGCCTGCGCCGGCACACCAACTGGACTCCGCTCTGCTGGTCACACCCTGCGGGATAGATTCACAAGCTCTCCGGGCGGCATTCTCAACGTGAGCTATCAGCCGCAACGGCTGCAGTGTCTGACGGCGGGTTGATAGACTCGCTTTCGTCGGGAAAGGCCTGGACGACAGACCGGATGACGTGGACTGCGAAGCAGAAAATGCGGGCGGGCCGGCCGGTCGGTGGTGACTGGTTTGTGAACATCAGCCGAAGTGGAGGCGGTCATGCGCGGGAATCGCGGATGGGGTGCGGGAGTGCTGGCGGTGTGGCTGGTCATGCTGATGGCCGGAACGGGGCTGGTCGCGGCGGAGCGGACTTACTGGACGACTTCGAAAATGGTCGGCTCGCCGGAACCGCCGGATCCCTATCGACTGGAACTGAAGTACCCCCGCTTCCTGCTCAACGAACCGCTTTCTATCACCAGAGTGCCGGGATCCACGCGTTTGCTGGTCGCCGGTCGGCGCGGACAGATCTGGAGTTTTGATGCGTCGGCGAAAGAGCCATCTGCGCAACTGGTGATTGACCTCAAGCGTTCGATCTACGGGATCGCCGCGCATCCGCAGTTTGATCGCAACGGCCTGCTGTTCGTCACCAGCCTGATCGATCCTGCCCAGCCATCGCCGGAAGGCAGTCGGCTGACGCGAATCGTCGTGCTGCGCGGCGAGACTCTGACAGCCGATCCAGCTTCGGAGACACTGATTCTCACGTGGCCATCCGGCGGACATAACGGCGGCTGTCTGCGGTTCGGTCTGGACGGCATGCTGTATCTGGCGACCGGCGATGGCAGCGGCATCGCGGATTCGCTGCAGACCGGTCAGGACATTCGCGATCTGCTGGGAGCCATTCTGCGGCTGGATGTGGACCATCCCGATGCGGGTCGGGCCTATGGCATTCCGCGCGACAATCCCTTCGTGAATCAACCGGATGCGCGGGGAGAAATCTGGTCGTTCGGGCATCGGCAGGTCTGGAAGTTCTCGTTCGATCCGCCGACCGGTCAGATGTGGGGCGGTGAAGTCGGACAGGACTTGTGGGAGATGGTGTACCTCATCCAGCGCGGTGGCAATTACGGCTGGAGCGTTCGCGAAGGAGCACATCCCTTCCGGCCGGAACGGATGAAAGGGCCGGGCGAATTTCAGCCGCCGATCGTCGAGCATCCGCATTCCGACTTCCGCTCGCTGACCGGTGGCTGGGTTTATCGCGGACGCCGTCATCCGGAACTGGTCGGCGCCTACATCTACGGCGACTACGACACCGGCAAGGTCTGGATGCTGCGGTATGACGCGACGTCGCAGAAGGTCACGGAACATCGCGAGCTGTGTGATACTCAGGTGCGCATTGTGGAGATCTTCCCCGATGCGGACGGTGAGTTGCTGTTCGTCGATTTCGCGGGCGGCGGCTTTCATCATCTCGTGCCGGTGCCTCCGAGTGCTCAGCCGCAGCAGGACTTTCCGCGACTGCTCAGCCAGACCGGAGTGTTCTCGTCCACGAAGGACCACACGCCCGCGCCGGGCGTCATCCCTTACGACGTGATCGCTCCGCTGTGGTCGGACGGTGCGGAGAAGCAGCGGCTGCTGGCCGTGCCCGGCGAAGGTCGCATCGAATTCGACGCCGTGACCTATCCCAGTCCGGCACCGGGGTCGCTGCCGGGCTGGCGGTTTCCCGATGGGACGGTGTTGATCAAGACCTTTTCTCTGGAGATGGAGGCCGGCAATCCGGCCAGCGCACGACGGCTGGAAACGCGGCTGCTGCATTACATCCGCATGCCCGGCAATGATGACGAGTACGGAGCACAGGTCTGGAACGGTTACACGTATGTCTGGAATGATGAGCAGACTGATGCCGTCCTGCTGGAAGCGAAGGGCGCGGATCGCGTCTTTCAGATCCGGGACAAGGCCGCTCCAGGCGGACGGCGCGAGCAGACCTGGCACTTCCCCAGCCGTGCGGAATGCACGCTCTGCCACACGATGGCCGCGAAGTATGTGCTCGGCGCGACAACCGCGCAGATGAATCGCGACTTCGATTACGGAAACGGACCTCCGAAGAACCAGTTGCTGCATCTGCAGGAACTGGGCCTCTTCACGAAACCTCTGCCGGAGAAACCCGAGTCTCTGCCGAAGCTGACCGACTACCGCGATGCGGAACACCGTGTGGAGTCGCGGGCCAGATCGTATCTGCACGCCAACTGCTCGCACTGTCATCGCAAGTGGGGTGGCGGCAACGCCGAGTTCCTGTTGCTGGCCACGCTGCCGCTGGCTGAGACCGGAACGGTCGGAGTGCGTCCTGGACACGGGTTGTTTGATCTCGCGGAGCCGCAGATCATCGCGCCGGGCAAGCCTGACCGGTCCATGCTGCTGCATCGCATGAAGAAAACCGGACTCGGCCGCATGCCGCATATCGCCAGCAACCGCATTGATGAGGACGCCGTGAAACTGGTCGAACGCTGGATTCGTGAACTGCGCTGACCGGCGCGTTGATCGAACCCATCGTGGATGGCTGCCGGAATCCGGAAGGCCATTTATACATCTCGTGGTCATGTATGAGACGTTGACAAGCTTGAAGCGCCAGCGAGTGCGCCCAGTGTTTTAAACGCACTTTCTGGCGCTGCGTGCTTGTATGAAGTGTCTCGCGCATGTACGCAGCGTTCGGACTCAGCAGCTCGCGCCGCTGGCGGCGAGGTTGCGGCAGATGGTCTGCAGGAGATCCAGTGAGTCGCGGGCCTCTTCCAGCGTCATGGTCAGCGGCGGGCTGACTCGCAGCACTTTGCCCGCCAGCGGTCCCAGGAAGTGAATGCCGCCCCGGCCGGGCAGGCCGATGTAGCAGGCTTTGACGATTGCTCCCGCGACTTCACTGGCCGGACGTCCGGCGAAGTCCGCGCATTCAATGCCGAAGACCATGCCTTCGCCGCGCACGAATTTCACCAGTCCGATTTTCTTCAGCTCGGCCAGTCCTTCGAAGAACACGCCGGTCAGCCGGGCGGCATGACCCAGCACATCGTGCGATTCAAATTCATCGAGCGTCGCCAGCACGGACGCGCAGGCGATCGGATTGCCGCTCCACGTGTCCGAGGCCTCACCGTACTTGAGCGCCGCCATCACATCGCTGCGCCCGACGACTCCGCTGACGGCCACTCCGTTGCCCAGACCTTTGCCCAGCGTGACGAAGTCCGGCTCAATGTCGTACTTCTCAAACGCGTACATTTTTCCGGTCCGGCCGAAGTTGGCCTGCACTTCATCCAGGATGAAGAGGATGTCGTTCTCGCGGCAGAAGCGGACCAGCATCTGCAGGTACTCGGCCGGCGGATGACAGCTTCCGCCTCCGCCGAGATACGGTTCCGTGATCAGACAGGACAGGCGGTTGCCGAATTCGGCCTTCAGCGCCTGCAGTTCCGCTTCATAGGAAGCGAGGTCAATCGGCTGACCGTACTGGCCGCAGTCTTCCACTTCCTTCATCGGAAAGCTGATGAACCGGACGCGCGGATCGCGATGCGCGTCTTTCTCGGAACCGGTGACTGCTCCAGCCAGCCCCTTCTTGCCGTGAAAGCCGAAGCGCGTCGCGATGATGATGTCGCGCGACGGATCCCGTGCGAGACAGGCCCACAGCGCTTTGATCACGGCTTCGGAGCCGGAGGCGGACCACATGACGGCATCAAGCCGTCTGCCGAACGGCGTGGCCTGAACGCTGCGGATCAGACGCTGAACGGCCTGCGTTTCCACTTCGCTGATGGCGTTGTAAGCCGTCAGCGGGGCGGCTTCGAGATAGCCCTCGCCGCCTTCAAACGCTTCCGGCGTCCAGCCCATGTACTGGAAGAACCGCTTCGTCCAGCTTTTCGGATTGTGTCCGAGGTTGGCGACCAGAACGCCGGAGCTGTAGTCGTAGAGCCGGCGGCCTTCCGAGGTGTAATGAAAGGTTCCGGCAGATTTCGCGATGACCGCCTGGCTGGGAGTCCAGGTGCGGAGGGCGATCGGTTCTCGAGTGGTAATCGTTTCCCGGGCGGCGTTCGAACGGTCTTCTCCGGGGAAGGCAATCGGCTGAGTCATCAAATCCTCGAAGCAGAAACTGAGTAACAGGGAACGTCGAGCGCAGGGAGCAGGTCGTCTCGTAGATCACCGAACATCGGCTGAAGTTCAGGGCAATCCGCGATTCCAGGCGGTTGGCACCAGCGATTCATGGCTGGAAGCAGGTTACCGCCGGGTAGGAGTGATCGTCATCTCCGCGACCTTCCAGTGCTCGCCCTCTTTCTTCACCAGCAGGATGATGTTGTCCGATTCACTGCGGAGGCTGATCTGACGACCGCCTTTGTTATTGCGGGGGGGCGCGGAGAGCTGCGGATTGGTGAATGTTTTCTTGAGCTTTTCCTTCTCGCTGTCCGTGAGCTTGCCCTCGCGGATTTTCTGCAGCGTGGCGCGGGCACTGCGGCTGATGTGCTGTTCGAGGTCGTCGTCGTTGCCGTTCATCAGCGCCGAAACCAGCATGAACGCCGGGTACTCTGGAGCATCGGCTGGCGGGGCTGCGGCGGCGGAACCGGCCGTCGCTGTTTCTGCTCCGGGAATGGCGCCGCCGGGAGTTGTTCCAGGAGTCAGCGGATCACTTCCGGGAGTGGAACCAGCCGGTGTGGCTGCCGTGGCACCGGGAGTTGCGGCATGTCCGGCTGCTGGAGTTGCCGGCATCGGTGTGGCCGTCGTCGATCCTGTCGTTCCGAACGCGGCGGGATCGGTAGAGGCGGCCAGTCCGGCCGGAGTCGCTCCGTGACCGGCGGTGGCCGGGGCGACAGCCGCCGTTGACGCCGGATCGGCAGCAGGAGGAGTGGCGCTGTGACCGGCTGTCGCGGGTGTGGTTGCCGCGACCGCCGCTGGATCGGATCCTGGTGGCGTCGCCGAGTGTCCGGCCAGAGAGGGATCGCCCGGTGTGGAACCCACTGGATTCGTCGCTGTCATGGCGAGGGCGGGATCGGTTGCGCCAGCGGCCGGCATCGCGCCGTGTCCCATCATCGCCGGATCGCTGCCGCCTGGAGTCATCGGGGTTGTCGTGGCTGGAGTTGTTGTGGATGCGGTGGTCGAAGTCGTGGTGGTGGAAGCCGCTGGCGTTGAGCCGGCATCACTCCCGCCACAGCCGCCGAGACTCAGCACCGCTCCCGCCATTCCCATGGTCAGGAGCAGACAGCGGGCGCAGGCAACTAACTCGGCGGAAATTCGGAGCATGAGTGTTCTCCAGGAGCATCGGGAGCGAACCATCAGGAACGCGGCATCAACCAGCGCACGCGGCGCGGGATGCGAATCGAAGTTACGGTACACTTCATTCCGTCAGTTGTCACCTTCAGGATGACGTCTCTTCCGGCCGCGTTACTGGACAGGCGAGCCGACGGCCTGCCTTGGCGACGGCCGCGAATTGCGTGTCCGACATTCCGTTCCTGGTTCTCAGAATCCTGCCGTTCAGGAAGAACATGACCGCTCGTGATGTGCTCGAGTTTCGATTGCAGACCATACGCCAGCGAGTGCAGGAGGCCTGCCGGCGCTGTGGCCGGTCCGCCGATGACGTGTGTCTGATCGCGGTCACCAAGTATGCGGAACTGGAACATGTCCGCGAACTGGTCGAGCTGGGACAACTGGATCTCGGAGAAAGCCGCCCGCAGCAGCTCAGTCAGCGCGCTGTACAGCTGCCGCAGACAGTCCGCTGGCATCTCATCGGGCACCTGCAGCGGAACAAAGTGGAGCTGGTTGTTCCGACGGCTGCCCGGATTCATTCTGTCGACAGCCTGAGACTGGCCGAACGGATCAGTTCCGTGGCCGTCGCCCGTGGCCTCGTCATGCCGGTGCTGCTGGAAGTGAATGTGTCCGGCGAAGAGTCCAAAGACGGTTTTCAACCGGATGAGCTGCGAGCCGTCGCGGGCGAACTGTTCCGTCTGCCCGGCCTGGACATCGAGGGCCTGATGACGATGGCTCCGCAGAGCGACCATCCCGAAGACGCCCGTCCCGTCTTTCGATCCACGCGAACGCTGCTTGATGAACTGCGCGGCCAGGCTGGTTCAGCGCATCAGCTTTCCGAGCTTTCGATGGGCATGAGCGGAGACTTTGAAATCGCGATTGAAGAGGGCGCGACGTTCATCCGCATCGGCAGCAGTCTGTTCGATGGTCTGTAATACGGACCACCGATGAAACCCGCGCGTTGTCCGGTTCGTCTCGCGGAGCGAGACGACTACGTAGCTCAGTCGCTCCGCGACTGAGAACCCGACTGGCACCGCGCAGATATTTTCTGCGATCCATAATTACGGCTTCGACAGCGAAACGCGGATGATCTCTTCGTCATTGCGGGCGTAGACGCTGCGATGCGCGAAGGCGGGGTGAGACCAGACGATCTCACGTCCGGCGGCCTGACCGGTCGGCTTGAGGAGCGTCGTCCGGCCGAGTTCCTCGTAACGCTGCGGAGTCAGCCGGGCGAGGATCAGTTCGCCGCGCTCATTGGCGAGGAACGCTCGATCTGCCTGCCTCACCAGGAAGGCGTTGGCCCAGCGCGCGTTGCGGGCCTTGTCCGCTCCGGTCGCCGTCAGATCTTCCCACAGCCGCGAGCCGTCGGCGGCGTTGAGGCATCGCAACTGGCCGTAGCTGCACACGCCGAAGATGTGTCCGTTCTCGAAGAGCGGCGTGGGCATGATCGAGTGCAGGCCGTCAGTCTGACGTTCGTTGCGACCTTTGCCGCGCCACAGTTCGGTGGCTCCGGGTTTGTCTTCGTTCAGCTTCAGCATGAGCGGTCCGTCGTAGAAGGCCGTGACGAACAACCGGTCGCCGCTGAGTCGCGGCATGGGAGCGGTCAGGCCTTCCCGGACTTCAAACGGATGCGACCACAGCACGGCTCCGGTTTCCGGATTCAAAGCATGCACGGCATCGGGCAGCCAGGCGATGAGCTGCCGCACTCCCGCCGCTTCATAAATCACCGGCGCGCTGTAGCCCGGACCGTGCGGTCCCGTCGCCGACAAGGCTCGCCACAGTTCTTTGCCGGTGCTGGTGTCAAAGGCCACCACCGCCGAGTCACTTCCTCCAACGAAGCAGATGAGACGGTTTCCATCCACGAGCGGATGGCAGGCAAAGCCCCAGGTGGGGGACAGCCGGATTCCAAAGTCTTTCTTGAGATCGCGCGACCAGACGACCTTGCCATCCGTGACCTGCAGCGCATTCAGATGTCCTTCCGCGCCGAGCGTGAAAACCTGGTCGTCGGCGACAGTGGGAGTGCAGCGCGGGCCGGCGGGATAACTGACCGTGTAAACGCACGGGTAAGAATGCTGCCAGACGATCTTTCCGGTCTCGTCGTCCAGACACAGCACTCGTTCGGCGGATTCGACCGCGCCGCGCTGGAACGGACTGTCCGGATCGCGACCTTCCTTGATGACCCGGTCGATCACAAACACGCGCTGTCCGACGACGGCCGGACCGGCGTAACCGGCTCCGATCGGCGTGCGCCACTGCGGCTTCACCCCGCCGGACGGCAATGACTCCAGCAGCCCCTCTTCGCGCCAGACGCCATCGCGCCGCGGTCCCAGCCACTGCGGCCAGTCGTCCGCAGACAGGGATGTCGATCCGAAGAGAGCAAGACACAGGGCCGCCAGCACTCGATTCATCACAGACTCCTGATGAGCATTTCGCGTTATCCGATTCGTCTCGCGGCGCGGGACGACGACGTAGCTCAGTCGCTCCGCGACTGAGACCAGCACCGGTTCACTCTGTGATCCGAAATGGCAGGCGGGATCAGTGCGAGAATAAGAAGTACCGCGAATTCAGCAGGCTCCAGAGCAGATCTTCATAACCTTCCCGCGGAGTCGGGCTGGCGGTGAGGAACTCCTGCGCGACTGCGATCTCTTCACCGCTGGGGAACCGGCACAGCGTCGCCAGGTAAAGCTCCGTGACGATCTCTTCCGACGTCTTTTTCTCGTTGAGCAGCCGGCTGAGGCGGCCCTTCGCATCCGACAGCTTCACGGCCAGCGTGTCGCCGTTGAGCGTGTGCAGGGCCTGCGCGAGGTTTTCTTCCGGAGCGCGTTCGCATTCGCAGACACTGGCCCGGCGCGGCTTCGCGAACGTGTTGAGGAAGTAGTCGGGATACTCGGCGTCCGGCAGTTCGATGGCCCGCGTTCCCAGCGGCAGATTGCGGAAGCGGGTCTGCGATTCCGTGGCCCGGTCGATGGCATCCAGCAGCGGCTCGGCCGGCAGACGCTTCACCTGGAAGTGGCTGTAGAACCGCGTGTCGCGGACGTTCGATTCGGTCGGCTGCGACGACAGTTGATACAGCCGCGAGACCATGATCGTCCGGATGAGCTGCTTCAGGTTGAAGTTGCTCTCCGCGAACTGCCGGGCCAGCGCGTCCATCAGTTCCGGGTTGGTTGGTGGATTCGTCGAGCGCAGATCATCGACCGGTTCAACCAGTCCTCGTCCCAGCAGATAGCGGACATACCGGTTCACGACGTTACGGGCGAAGAGCGTGTTGTCTTTCGCAGTCAGCCAGTTGGCGAGCGCGATGCGGCGGTCGAGCGGATGATCGACTTCGGCGCCTTCGAGCGGAGTCGGCTTCATGCGCTGGCCGGTCTTCGGATGGCTGACTTCACCGGTCGCCCGCACGATAACCACCTGCTCGCGGCCGAACAGACCGAACTCTTCGCTGGTCTTGGTGCCGACTCGCGAGAAGAACGCGGCGAACGAGTAGTAATCTTCCTGCCCGTACTTCTCGAACGGATGGTGATGGCACTTCGCACATTCCAGCCGCACGCCCAGGAAGATCTGCGCGGTGGCTTCGGTCAGGTCGGTCGAACCGCGGAAGATGCGGAAGTAATTGGCTGGCCCGTTCATGTAGATGGAACCCTTGGCCGTGACCAGTTCCTTGACGAACTGATCGAACGGCCGGTTCGTGCGGAAGCTTTCCTTCATCCAGTTGTGCATGGCCCACATGGCCTGATCGACCGAGTTGCCGTCGCTGCTGTTGCGGATCAGGTCGGACCACTTGAGCGTCCAGAAAGCCGCGTAGGCATCGTTGTGAATGTCGCGGGTCGGATCGCCGGTCAGGCCGAGCAGTTCATCGACCAGTTGCGTTCGTTTGTCAGGAGAGGTCGATTCCAGGAACGCGCGTGTCTGCGCGACGGTGGGGACCGATCCGGTCGCATCCAGATACGCGCGGCGCAGGAACGTGGCATCATCGCAGAGCGGAGACGGTTCGATGCCCAGGGCCTTGAACTTCGCGGCGGCGTGTTCGTCGACAAAGTTGTTCGGCGTCCAGCCTGCCAGCTCGATCGACTCTTTGTACGGCACGACGAACATGGAAATCGCGGCCTGACCTTCAAACCGGATCATCACCGGTGCCTGGCCCTCCCCGTGCGTGCGGACGAATCCGGTGCCGTTCACATCCAGCATCGCTTCGTCCATCGAATCGTACCGAGCCAGCGCCGTGACATCGCGCGTTGTGCCGTCCGAGTAAGTCGCTTCGACGCGCAACTGCTGCGTCAGTCCTTTCTGACCGACTCGCTGCGGAGGAAAGACCGTGAGGGCCGTCACTTTCGCCGGGTTCTTCACGGGACTCGGTGCGCCGTTCTTCACCCACTGCACCAGCACTTGATGCTCGATGGAGCCGGACGCGAGTCGCTTGCCGCCGCCGTGAGGAACTTCCATCGTCGGCTTGAGCAGAAACAGGCTTTGTTCCGGATGGATGAAATTGGTCCGCCGCTGCTGTCTGTCTCGGACGATGGCGTCGCGATCGTCATTCGGATCGAACCCGAAGACCGACAGCTTGAAACCCGCCTGTCCAAACTGCACCGCATGGCAGGCCCCCATGTTGCAGCCGGTCTTGTTGATGACCGGAGCCACATCACGCAGGTATTCGATCACCGGACTGTCAACGACTCCGGCCACCGTCACGGGGATCTCCAGAGTTTTATCGCCCGCTGTGACTTTGATGCTGGTCTCGCCATCGCCGACGGCCAGCAGTGCTCCGCTCTGATCGACCGTGACCACGGCGGGGTTCGCTGATTCAAAGCGGCTCTGCGAAGTCAGATCCGCCGAACGGTCCGTGATCTTTCCATCGGCGCCGCTGTCGGTGACGACCAGTTGCGCTCGTTCGTAATTCCGGTCCAGCTTGACCTGAGCCGGATGGGCCACCGGTCCCTGGGCCGGCAAAGGCAGACACCAGCCGGCAATCAACAGGAAGAGCAGACAGGAAGTTCGCATGCGAACGCTCCTCAGGCGGGAAGGAATGTGAGAGCGGTCAGGCGGGGGATGCCAACGCATCAGCGGCGATTATTGCGAGCCGCCCACCCGGAGCCAACGCCTGGCTGGTTTCGCCAGCGAAACGGTCGGAAAGAAAAGCCAGTCTGTCAGGCTGGAGCGGATCGTCGCGGGGACTCCGCAGGCGGGAGCGTTCGCGAGTGATGCGGGCCACTCGCTCGCGATGAGACATCGCAGTCTTCAGACTGTCCGCTCGCGGATCGGTCACGGCCAATGACTCGACACAGTCGCGGCTTCCAATCAGATGTTGAGGTCTCAGAAGTCTTCGTTTGACCCGCAGCCGGAGGCGCAGGCGTTTCAAAGCGTCATGACGGCTCGACGCCTGCGCCTCCGGCTGCGGGTCAAACGATCAAAGGTCTCTTCATGACTCAGTGAGGTCTCAGGCTGATTCGTGGCGGTTCTCAAACAAAGCAGGTGCAGGCTCATGTTGCGGCTGGTGTTTCTCGGAACGGGTGAGTTTGCTCTGCCGACGTTTGCGGCATTGTTCGAGTCGGGTCATGCGGTCGTCGGACTGGTGACTCAGCCGGACAAGGAAGGCCGGGGGCATCATCAGCATCGCAATCCGCTGAAAGACCTGGCGCTCGAAAAGGGCGTTCCCGTTTTTCAGCCGGAGAAAGCGAACCGGCCGGAGTCGCTGGAGAGGCTCCGCGAGTTTCAGGCGGACCTGTTTGTGGTCGCGGCCTACGGGCAGATTCTCTCGGCGGAGCTTTTGTCGATTCCGCGTCTGGGCGCGATCAATCTGCATGCGTCTCTGCTGCCGAAGTATCGCGGTGCCGCACCGATTCAATACGCCATGATCAGCGGCGAAACGGAAACGGGAGTGACCATCTTCCAGATCGAACCGAAGCTGGATGCCGGGCCGGTTCTGGGCGTGGTGAGCACTCCGATTGACGAACGGGAAACCTATGGCGAGCTGCAGGAGCGGCTGGCGCAACTGGCGGTGCCGCTGACGCTGCAGGTCATTCATCAGCTCGCGAACGGGACGACTCGACCGTTGACGCAGGACGGTACTCTGGTGACGCGCGCGCCGCGGTTGAAGAAGGACGAAGGCGACATTCCCTGGCAGCGTTCCGCGCGACTGGTGAGCTGCCACATCCGCGGCGTGCAGCCCTGGCCGAAGCCGTCCACGAGGCTGCAGACCGCCGACGGACGTTCGGTCCGACTGCTGATCCTGACGGTCGAACCGTCGTCGCGCGCAGTGACTGGTCCTCCCGGCACGATCGAAGTCGTGGAGCGGAAGCAGATTTTCGTCAGCACCGGCGAGGGGTGTCTCGAAGTGCTGCGTCTCCAGCCGGAAGGCAAAAGGGCCATGACGGCCGCTGAATTCATCAACGGACATCGCCTGACGAGTGGCGACCGGTTCGTGACGGCCACATCGCCAGGGTCGGCCAGTTGATTCAGACGGCTTCGGCTGCGGCCTGCCGGCTCAGGCCTTCGGTCACGATGGACTCGAATTCCGAAACGGGAATGTCGCGCCCGGTGATTGACTTGAGGAACGCGGTCAACTGGTCCATGTAGATCTCGCGCGGTTCGACGATCCGGCATCCGCGACCGCGCGCCTCTTTCATGTGCGGGCTGTCGAACGGCAGTTCGGTCACATCGAGGACCGTCATGCGGGAAACCAGATACGACGGGTTGAGTTCCGTCTTGTGCGTTCCCAGCCGGATGTCACGGTCGGCAAAGACCACGATGTCGGACAGCGTGTTGTAGAGGTTCTGAAATGCGACAAAGCGCACTCCGAATTGAGTGGCCACGCGCTGCGCTTCGGCGTCGTCCGGCGAGGTCACGCTGACCAGTCCCTTCCGCTTGCTGATGCCGTACACCAGCGACTGCGCGAGACTGCCCGATCCAATCACCAGCACGTTCTGTTTGTCGAGAGGCCGTTTGTCGGCGCCTTCGCCGGAGATCGTTCGTTCGAGCATTTTCACGGCGCTGCGCCACACGCTGTTCCATGCCTGCCATTTGCTGTCCTTGCGGAGGAGCAGATCCGCGTACTGACCGATCCGCGCGGATTCTTCCAGCTCGTCGGCCATGGGGAGAATCGCCGATGCCAGATCGCGGCTGGTCACGATGGCGTTGATCTTGAGCGCTTCGAGCATGGTCTTGAGCTTGTCCGGCTTTTCGCTCATCAGCGGCAGCGTGCGGACGTTAAGCCCCAGCTTCTGGAACGCGGTGTTGAAGCAGCGGCAGGTGACTTCTTCCGAGCCACCCATTCCGACAACGCCGATGAAGGCCGTGCTGCTGTCGATCTCTCGCCAGCCATAGACCTCATCGAGTTCACCGACGGTGGCCTGGCCTTCATAAGCCTCCATGCCCTTTTCCAGAGCGGCATAGATCCAGGGTGAACCGTACTTGCGGCCCAGCAGGGAGAAGGTCAGTCCCGCGCGTCCCAGGCCCAGTCCCACAGCGGGCAGTTCGTGTTTCCTGGCGACGGCGGCCAGCAGCGGCCAGGCGGCTTCCAGAGTTGGTGTCGGCCATGTGAATTTCACGACGTCCGCGTGGAGCGACTTCGCTTCGGTGAAGATCTCGTCGATTTCCGCCGCACCGAAGGCCTTCTTCATGCTCCAGTAGCTGATGACCCGCTTTGTCTTGCCGAACCGGGGAATGGTCTGCGCGGTTTCGTAGTCGAGTTCGATGTAAGCGGGACCGGCCACGATCGCCTGCCGCAGCAGAATCATCCGCTGCTCGTCGGTGCCGTCGAACTGACCGCCTTCCGATCGCCGACGACAGGAAATCAGAATCGGCTTGTCGATGCCCTCCAGCAGATCGGGAACGTCCGGTTCCTTGACGAGCCGGTCCAGACACAGCTCGATGAGATCGCACTGGCCGGCGGCGTTGAACAGATCGACCTTGGCCAGCGTGCGCGACTCCGGCGTCACGGAAATGCAGATCATGGTGCGTCCTCAGGCGGGGAGGGAGAGAGGTGAGCGGCGAAGACGGGCGTGAAAGATAAGCAGTCGCCTCTGCGCCGTCATCCAGCCGGCGGAGGGAATACTGTCAGTGCTCCAGGTTTCTCGGGATGTCGCGTCGTGCGAAAATCGGCTTCCCATCTCCGGGAGCGAAGGCTCAACGCGCCTGCGGAAAGCTGAAAATTTCCGGCCGGTCTGATACACACCCGCCGCATTTTCAGCCGGAAAGACCGTCCATAGAGCGCGGGCAGCGCTCCGGTCCAGTGGCGGAAAGCCGGGAAGATTGAGGATTTCATCGTGTCGATTGTCGTGCAGAAATTCGGCGGGACGAGTGTGGGAGATCCGGACCGCATCCGGAGAGCGGCGAAGCGGGCGCTCGATGCGCAGGCAGCGGGCTGTCAGGTCGTGGTGGTGGTCAGCGCGATGGGAGACACAACCGACGACCTCATCACCCTGGCCGACCGGATCACTCAGAACCCACCGGCGCGCGAGATGGATCTGCTGCTGTCCACCGGCGAGCAGATCAGCGTCGCGCTGATGTCGATGGCCATTCACGAACAGGGCGGCAAAGCCTGGGGCATGACCGGGTTTCAGATCGGTGTCGAGACCGACAACCGCCATACCAAGGCCCGCATCCGGTCGATCTCCACGGACCGCATGAAGAAGAAGCTGGATGAAGGCTACATCATCGTGGCCGCCGGATTTCAGGGCGTGGATCAGGACGGCAATATCACAACGCTGGGCCGGGGCGGCAGCGATACGTCGGCGGTCGCGCTGGCGGCGGTGCTCAAGGCCAGCCAGTGCATCATCCATACGGACGTCGATGGCGTGTACACGACCGATCCCCGCATCGTGCCCTCGGCGCAGCATCTCGGCGAAATCAGCTTCGAGGAAATGCTGGAGCTGGCGGCCGTCGGCGCGGGCGTCATGCACGGTCGTTCGATCGAGATCGCCAAGCGGTTCGACATCCCCGTGTATGTACGGAACAGCTTCGCCGAAAATCCCGGCACGTGGATCTGCACCGACCAGCAGACGCAGCGCTGGCCGGTTTGCGGGGCGGCGCTGCTGCAGAACGAAGCCCGCGTGTCCGTGACCGGCGTTCCCGACCGGCCGGGTGCCGCGCAGACGATCTTCTCCGGTATTGCGCGGCGGAATGTCGCGGTGGACATGATCGTGCAGAACGCGGGACGGGAAGGGCATGCGGACATCTCCTTCACCGTTCCGAAAGGAGAACTCGCGGACACGCTGGCGGCCGCGAAGACTGCGGCTCAGGAACTGGGCGCGACCGGCGTTGATTTCGAGGCCGAAGTGGCGAAGGTGTCGATCGTCGGTCGCGGCATGGCGGACACTCCGGGAGTGGCCGCGAAGATGTTTCAGGCGCTGGCTGATCGAGGGATCAACATCCTGATGATCACAACCAGCGAGATCAAAGTCTCGGCGCTGGTCGCCAAAGCGGATGGCAAGGCTGCTCTGGAAGCCGTGCATGCGATCTTTGAACTCGACCGCATGGGCGAGCGGCAGACGCGCGAACATCTCGGCCGCTTCGATGCACAGGACGGCCATCGCGCGATGTCGGCGGATGAAGTCGTGCAGCATCTGCAGGCCGACGCGGACGATCGAAGTTCAACGCGGCGTGTCGAGCAGGTTTCCATCGACAGCATCACCGTCAACACGCAGCAGTCGCTGGTGACGGTCGGGCCGGTGCCGGATCAGCCGGGCATCGCCGCGAAGCTCTTCCAGTGGATCGGTCAGGCGGGCCTCAATATCGACATGATCGTGCAGGACGCCAGTTCGCAGGGACAGAACGCGATCAGCTTCACGCTCAGCCGCTCGGATCTGGATCGCTGCGTGAGCGTGCTCAACAAGCTCGCGGAAACGTTCCCCGTTGGACCGGTCCGCACGCGGCGGGATATCGCGAAGGTCACGGTGGCCGGAGTGGGACTGCGAAGCCATACCGACGTCGCCGACCGTCTGTTCCAGGCTCTGGCGCGGAACAGCGTCAACGTCTGCCTGATCAACACGAGCGAGGTTCTGATCAACGTGATCGTGGGAGAATCCGACGCGGCTCCGGCCCGCCTGGCGATCGAACAGGAATTCGACGACGTGCTGCTCAAAGATTGAGGCTGCCTGAAGTTTGAGGCGCCCGGACCCGGCCCGATCCGATCTGAAGCAGGAGTGACTTGATGCGGTATGTCCTGATCTGCTGGTTGCTGATGATGGCCGGGGAACGACTGGCGGCTCAGGAGACGCCGCCGAAGAAGAAGGTGTTGGTCAGTACGCTGCGCGAAGTGCAGATTCCGAGTTCGCTGGATGGAGAACTGCAGTCGGTCCGGTACTTCGCTCCGGAAGTGTCGGGCACCGCGAAGATGCCGGTCCTGGTCTTCCTGCATTCGTGGAGCGGTGACTTCAAGCAGGACAACAGCGCCTGGCAGTATGAAGCCGAGCGGCGCGGCTGGCTGTATCTGCATCCGGATTTCCGGGGACCGAATCAGACTCCGAAGGCCTGCGGTTCCGCGTTCGCGCGGCAGGATGTTCTGGACGCTCTGGACTGGGCGGCTTCCCGCTTCGCGATTGATGCCGAACGGGTCTACCTGGCGGGGACTTCCGGCGGCGGACATATGGCGATGCTGATGGCGGGACATCATCCGGACCGTTTTTCCGCGGTGTCCGCGTGGGTGGGCATCAGCGATATCGCGGAGTGGTATCGCTTCCATGCGCGGTCGGGAACACCAGGCCGGTATGCGCAGATGATTGCATCGTCACTGGAGGGGGCACCGGGCGACTCGCCGGAACGCGATCGGGACTATCAGGATCGTTCGCCGGTTTTTCATCTGCATCGCGCGACTCAGGTGCCGCTCGATCTGTGGGCCGGAGTCAATGACGGACACACCGGTTCGGTTCCGGTGGCGCATACGCTGCGAGCATTCAACGTCATGGCCGCGGCAGCCGGTCAGCCGGCGGTCTCCGAGGTCGAGATCAAAGAACTGAGCGAACAGCGCCGGCTGTCGAAACCTCAGCCGGAAGACCTGCGTCCGGATCCGGAAGCGCAGCGCGGAATCGTGCTCAGGAGAACGTCCCGCCTGGCGCGGGTCACCATTTTTGAAGGCGGTCATGAAGGTCTTCCGGAGCCAGCCGTCGAGTGGCTGGCGCGACAGCGCCGCGGCGTGAAGATCGCGGCTGAATGATGTCCTGGTCGTCAATCACAGACGAAGGCCAGGCTCAGCTGTTTGCGCCTGGTTTTGAAGTGTGTGGAGTTGGATCAGCGTCGCGGAATCTTGTTCCCATGTGCAGGAAATTTTCATTTTGTGACGAAAATCAGCGTCGTTCAGACTGGATGGTGGACGGGGCATACCTAATATGTCGCAGTTCCGATCTGATGAGAGATTCAGACGATCGGAACAGAGAAAGAAGCGTGCCGCGATTCTGGAGTGGGCACTCATGTTGAGGCCGAACGAAACTCGGGACCGGCCAGGGCACGATGGGGTAGATCGTTGCCTCGGCAGGGAAGTTTCGGCGTGATCGCTGCAGCAGTTCTGTTCTCTGTCTTTCAGCGAAGGGGAAAGCAATGAAGGAAGGCGCGAAGCTGGCGTCCTTGACGCCGCGTCAGAGGGACATTTTCGAGTTCCTCAAGGACAAGATTCTGAATCGTGGTTACGGGCCGACGGTCCGCGAGATCGGAAACGAATTCGGAATTCGCTCGCCGAACGGCGTCATGTGCCACCTGAAGGCCCTGGAAAAGAAGGGGCTGATTCAGCGCGAATCTCACATGTCGCGCGCGATTCAGCTCGCCGACAAGCCGCACCGGGTCACCAGTGTCGGACTGCTGGGCCAGATCGCCGGAAGCAGCCCGCTGACGGCGGCCAAAGACGGCGAGATGGTCGATTTCCTGGACGTGCTGGGCAGTGGCGATCACGTCGCCGTCAAGGTCAAGGACGACACCTATGCCGCCGACGGTATTGCCGCCGGCGATTTTGTCGTGATCCGCAAGCAGGAATCCTGCCGTGACGGTGACCGCGTGCTGGTGCTGATCGATGGTCGCGATGCCGTTCTGCGCCGTTACTTCACGGATTCACGCGGCGTGCGTCTCGAACAGCTTTCCACCAGCAAGAAGCCGCTGGTCTCCAGCCACGTCACCGTGCTGGGCGTCATTGTGGGTGTGATCCGCAAGTACTAGAAACGTATTCCGGTTGCCGACTGCACGGCTCTCCGGCCGCTGCGCAGGGCAGTCATTGACCGGGGTTCGTATCTGGTGCGGAGAATTCAACGCGATTGATTGAGTGTAACGAGAACCGTTCTGAAGATGGTTCCGGAGGACACAACAAGGCTCGTCGAGCACCCTTGCCCGGCGAGCCTTGTTCGCTTCAGGCTTTCCTGTTCGCCGCAGACCTCACGAGGTTCAGTGCGCCTGTGGTGGAACGGCGGATCCGGGCAGCAGATGACCCATGCGGTCCCGCTTGGTTGCCATGTAACGCTCCCGGTGTTCGTGAGGCGGAGCGATGATGGGAACCTGCTCCATGACCTTGAGATCCCAGGCCTGCTCGAACGATTCCGTCTTTTTGGGATTGTTGGTCAGCAGCCGGATGCGGCTCAGTCCCAGGTCTTTCAGGATCTGCAGGCCGATCATGTAATCGCGCTGATCCGCTTTGAAGCCCAGCTTGTGATTGGCTTCCACCGTGTCGTAGCCCTGATCCTGAAGCTGGTAGGCTTTCAGCTTCGCGGTGAGGCCGATACCGCGGCCTTCCTGAGGCAGGTAAACCACAGCGCCGACGCCTTCCCGCTGGATCATCTGAATGGCCATGTGGAGCTGATCGCCGCAGTCGCAGCGCAGCGAGCCGAGAATATCGCCGGTGAAACATGAGGAGTGCATACGGACCAGCGGCGCTTCGACGGACCGCAGGTCTCCCCAGACCATCGCCAGCGGTTCCTGTTCTTCGTGTTCCACTTTGTAGGCGATGAACTTCGGGCGGCCGTATTCCTGAGTGTGGATCTCCACTTCGACTTCCCGGCTGACCAGACGTTCGCGCAGGCGGCGATGCCGGATCAGCGAGTCGATCGTGATGACCGGCATCTGAAACTGCCGGGCCAGGTCGAACAGTTCCTGACCTTCCGCCATTCCCGACGTGTGCTGGCTCAGGATTTCAATGAGCGCTCCGACCGGCTGCAGTCCGGCCATCTTCATCAGATCGACGGTGGCTTCCGTATGCCCGGCGCGGCGGAGTACTCCACCTTCGCGGGCCAGCAGCAGGTCAATGTGGCCCGGCTTGACGAAGTCGCTGTGCTTCGCGGAGGGATCGGCGAGTGCTCGAATCGTGCGCGCCCGGTTCTCCGTGCTCACACCTGTGCCGGCCGTGATGTGATCCACCGGCGTCAGGAAGTGAGTCCGGAAAGGCGAGCTGTTGGCCGAGCTGTCCACCAGCGGTGACAGGTGCAGTCGGTCGGCCGTTTCAGAAGTCAGCGGAACGCAGAGCACTCCGCCGCCGTAGCGCAGCATGAAGCCAACCTGCTCTGGAGTGATCGACTCCGCGGCGCAGATCAAATCGCCTTCGTTCTCGCGGTCGGCGTCGTCCACGACCACGATCATCCGGCCTTCGCGCAGAGCGGTCAGGGCCGTGTCGATCGAATCAAAAACAGCCGGAGCGGCTTCCGTCATCATCAGGTTCCGTTCGAATCGGGGCAGAGTCCCGGCACATTGTCGGAGCGGGGGAGCGAATCGCACGAGGACAGGGTTCAGGACTGCTGCTGCTTCTCGGCTGCAGACAGACGGATGGACTCCTGACGATACCGCTCGTTGAGCTCCAGATTAAACCGCGGGTGATCGTCATCCATCTCAAACCGGCGATGCCGCGCGTGGCAGCGATAGCAGACCAGAACGTCCTTCATGGCCACGAACAGAAACAGATCAATCGCCGCGAAGCCCATCAGAATGCCGATCGCCAGAACCGGTCGCATGTACGCATAAGCGATCGTGCTGAGCGTGCCGCCGATCACAACCAGCAGCAGTCCCAGCGCCTGTGGAAAATCCTTCTGCCGCCAGAGGTCCGTGTTTCCGCAGGCCAGACAGCACTGCGGTTTATCATCGACGAGGTGTTCCGGCGGAATCGCGCGCTGCCAGTGGCAGGCGGGGCATTCCACTGGCGATCCCGAGGAGATTTCCACAAGCCCGGTGCGGAGGCAGCGGGGACACTGAAACACAAGCTGCATGACATCAATCCGGTCGAAGCCGTCTGGCGGGGACACACAGGATACGCGACCGGGCCGTCGTGCGGCACTCAGTCGCGACGGAAAGTCAGGCTTCCAGTCAGCCAGGTAGTGGTCAGTTTGATCGAAGATTTCGGGTGGCCGGGGTCAAGCCGCAGGCGCAGCCCCCGGAACCGGCCGACTGTGGGGTCGCCTCGCTCCACCACAGCCGCTCTGACTGTTCAAACTGACCCACGACTGTCAGCTGCTCGGTTCCGTGTCATGGGCAGCCGGGCTGGAATGTCTCAGGAACGAATGTGTGGCTCGCCAGGTGAGCGGAATGGCGACCAGCGTGATCAGCGTTCCGGACAGCAGGCCTCCCACAACAACGCGCGCCAGAGGCGCCTGCAGTTCGCCTCCGTCACCGGTTCCGATCGCCACCGGGATCATGCCCAGCACGGTGGTCAATGTGGTCATCAGGATCGGTCGCAGGCGTCGCCGGCAGGCCTGCAGCACAATGTCGGTCGGCGAAAGCTCCGGCTGACTGTGGTGAATCGCGTTCATGCAGTCGATCAGCACGATCGCGTTGTTGACCACGATGCCGGCCAGCAGCACGCAGCCGATGAAAGACTGCACATTGAGCGTCGTGCCGGTTCCCAGCAGAATCGCGACGACGCCGATCGCACCCAGCGGCAGGCTGATCAGAATCAGCAGCGGATCGAAAATGGATTCGAACTGGCTGGCCATGACCATGTACATCATGACGACCGCCAGGATGAAGCCGACGGTCAGACTGCGGAAGCTCTTCTGCTGGTTCTCCCAGTCGCCGGAGATACTGACGGTGAAGCCATCCACGGGTGGCAGCGTGCGGAGCGCGGTTTCCAGATCGCGGACCGCATGCCCCAGATCGCGTCCTTCCAGCGACGCCGAGACATACACGACGCGCTGCCGGTCGAGGCGGTTGATCATGCTGGCCGCATAACCAGGCTCGAACGAAACCACGCCCTTCAGCGGCACGATCTTTCCCGCAGGGGTCGCCACGCCCACCTGTTCGATATCGGTGATGCCTTTGCGGTCGGATTCGCGGAGGCGGACCAGCACGTTGAATTCATTTCCGCCTTCGCGGAAGACCGTGGTGCGCGTGCCCCGCACGGCGCTTTCCAGAGTCTGCGTGATGCTGCGAACGGGAATGCCCAGCAGGCTGGCGCGCGTGCGATCGATGCGGACGGCGAGTTCCGGCAGTCGGTCGGCCGTGTGCGGATCGACGTTGATCAGCCCCGGAACAGACTGCATGACCTCCGCCACACGCTCCGCCAGGGTGGTGGCGGTTTTCTGGTCGTGACCGCGAATCTGCACGACGACTCCCGCGCTGTTCTGCAAACCGAACGACTGTGACTGAATGAGATCGTTCCGGACATTGATTCGTAGTTTGACTCCAGGAATTTCTCCGACGGCATCGGCCAGCGCCTTGCGAACCTCTTCCGCCGTGCGCGAACGCTGATCGCGCGGAACCAGATTGATGCTGATCCAGGCTTCGTTCCAGTCATCCGCGGAATCGATGTCGTCGCCGATCTGAGTCGCCACCGACAGTTTCTCCGGGATCATGGGCAGCAGTCGCGACTCCAGTTTAGTCACTGCGTCCCGCAGGTACGGCAACTGGATTCCCGGAGCCATCTGAGCCGTGATCCAGATCCGCCCTTCATCGGTCTTTGGAAAGAACTCGGTGCCAATCCGCGGCAGCAGACCTCCGGTCACCGCCAGGGCCAGCAGCAATCCCGTGCCGGTCAGCAGCGGAAACCGCAGCAGACCGCTCGTCACGGCCAGCGCGGCGGATTCGGTGCGTTCATAGAGCCAGCGATTCAGCGCGTGAAAAGCGATGACCGGCCGGGTCAGGAGTCGCAGTACGACCGGCCCCCGATCGCCGGACACATCCGGGAATCGCAGCCTCGCAGTCAGCATCGGTGTCAGCGTGAGGCTCACCAGCAGCGAACAGATCTGCGAGTAGAACACGACCAGCGCGAGGTCTCTCACGATGAGACTGGTCTGGCCGGTCAGGAACAGCAGCGGAAGAAACACCACGCAGGTGGTCAGCGTGCTGGCGATGACGGCCGAGGCGACTTCGCGCGTGCCTTCCACAGCGGCCGTGACCGGGTCCGCTCCCAGTTCCCGCTTCAGATAGATGGCCTCCAGCACCACGATGGAATTATCGACCAGCATGCCGATGCCGAGCGCCAGACCGCCGAACGAGATCATGTTCAGCGTCAGGCCGTTGAAGTAGATCAGCACGAGCGTGGCCAGCAGGGCCAGCGGCATCGTGACCGCGACCACCAGAGTGCTCTGCAGGCTGCGGAGAAAGATCAGCAGCACCAGCACGGTCAGACCGGTGCCGGCCAGAACCGCATTCCGGACGTTGCTCATGGAGGTGCGGATGTAATCCGCTTTATCGACGCGCACGGAAAGCTGTCCGGCCGTCAGTGAGCGATTGATGGTTTCGATGGCGCGGCGGATGCCATCGCTGACCTCCACCGTGTTGGCTCCCGTCTGCTTGTAGACGTAAATCAGCATTCCGGACTGCCCGTCGATTCGCATCTCTTCGGTCCGCCGCTCTTCTCCATCGATGACCTGGCCGAGTTCCCGGATGCGGACCGCTGCTCCGTCCCGCTGCCGCACGACGGTCTCGGCGATTTCATCCAGACGAGTGAACTCGGCGCGGCTGCGGACCAGCATGCGGAGCTGTCCCTGCTCCAGATCGCCGGCGGGCTGGCTGATGTTGTCCCGCCGCAGCGCGTCGATGACTTCGGACACGCTCAGGTTCAGAGACTCCAGTTTCTGCCGGTCCAGATCCACCTGAATCTCGCGACGGCTGCCGCCGCGCACGCGAACGCGGGCGATGCCGGGAACCTGCTCCAGTTGCGGCGCGATCGTGTTTTCGGCCAGTAGAGTCGCTTCGATCGGCGGCAGCGACGTGGACAGGCCGAGATAAATGATCGGCATGTCAGCCGAGTCGTATCGACGGATGTAGGGCGTCTCGCTGCCGGGGGGTAACACCTGCCGCAGACGTTCCAGTCGCGCGCGGATATCGGTGATGGCCGGGTCAATGGGTGTGCCCCAGGCGAACTGCACGCGGACGGAACTGCTGCCTTCGAGACTTTGAGAAGACATCCGTTCGACGCCCTGCACCGATCCCATGACCTGCTCGATGGGGCGCGTCAGCAGCGTTTCGATTTCTTCCGGACCGGCTCCGGCATACAGCGTCGTCACGGTCACAACCGGGTAGGTCGTGTCCGGCATGATATCGACGCGCAGATTCCGCAGAGCCATGACTCCGAGAATGGCGACGATCAAACACGACATCACCGTGGTGACCGGTCGGTAAACAGCGAGGCGGGTCAGCATGAGCAGCAGAGGTTCCGACGGATGAAGCGGGCCGGGCGGAACCGGATGGAGAAAGCCGGCAGCGATCTCGTTGCTGTCGCTGCCGCATCCGGTCGTCGCTCAACAGCTTCACTGTAGCCGGATCAGGCGTTGCAGACATGCCCGGAGCTGATCCTCATGAATGCGCAGACTCCAGTGCGGGCCGGCGGTTCGCGCGCTGCCGTCTGGACTGCATTTGATCCGGCGGCGATTCCGGTCGAGTCAGCACGGCCCAGAAGTATCCGGTCACGAACTCGCGCAGAAACGGAGTCTTCAGGAAGATCCTGGTCCAGCCGGCCAGCTTCGATCCGAACGGCTGCGGATACAGCGACCAGTCGAAGGAACTGGCTTCAAAGACGCGTTCAAAGTCGCGAATCAGGAACTTGTTGAGGTACTCGGTCGAAATGGATTCCTCGACATACTTGTCCGGCAGTCGCTGACCGTGCTCATCGAGATCGTGCATATTCGGCTGATACCAGTCCGAGTGATACACGCGGCGGCAGGCGCGCAGCAGCGTTCGTTCGGAGAACACGACGTGAGCCCACGGCACCGGCATCGCCGACCAGAGATGCGGCGCGAACGGGTGATACCAGCCCCACGTTCCCAGCAGCAGTTTTCCGCCGGGACGCAGAACGCGGAAGCATTCCTCAAGCAGTTCCGCCGGTCGCGACACATGCTCGAAGACGTCGTAGGCGATCATCACATCCGCGACCTCGTCCTGCAGCGGCAGGCGGGTCGGTGAGCTGTGGTGAAAGCTGAGTCCCGGTGAGTCATACGATTGACGAGCAGTCTCAATGGCTGCCGCGTCGATATCGACACCGATCACTTCCTGTGCGCCGGCCTCCAGATAGCCCTGTGAAATTGCGCCATCGCTGCATCCCAGATCAATCACCGTGCGATCAGCGATGGTGACACCCGTCCGCGCGGCGGCCGCCAGAATCTCCCGCAACCGCCCCAGGCGGTACGCCGCGTACGAATCCCGCGACGTCAACGTCTGCTTCATCTCGTCGGAATGAGCCAGTTGCGATCGACTGAAGAGTCTTGCCAGCCGGTACAGAATCAGTTCCGACACACGCATGGAGCACCTTTCACAGAGCACTGGTCGCAGTTTCGGTACGGCAGTC